>Ga0335070_10000840_pt1 | contig 35266 bp, 28 predicted proteins | sample Lox_Sample_13_FD_206722 | JGI IMG/M metagenome (GOLD analysis project Ga0335070, IMG submission 206722) | Soil microbial communities from Loxahatchee National Wildlife Refuge, Florida, United States - Lox_Sample_1.3 | ecosystem: Environmental > Terrestrial > Soil > Wetlands | place: USA... | reverse complement strand
CTTACATGGTAACCAGTACGGCCACGGCGCCCGGGCCTTCGTCCACAAAGTGGAGTGCAACACCCCCGGCGAGCTTTACCTTCCCAGCGACGACCAAGTCAGGGGCCAAGACCCTGTATGCCTGGGCTAAAGATGCCGCAAAGAACGTTTCCCTAAGCCTCACTACCCAGGTAACGCTTAACCTTCCAGGACCTGACAAGACAAAACCCACAGTGACGTCCTTTGTTATTCCTGCAGCCTCCAACTCGTTGACCGTCCCCATCACAACCCTTACAGCGACGGACAATGTTGGAGTGACAGCTTACATGGTAACCAGTACGGCCACGGCGCCCGGGCCTTCGTCCACAAAGTGGAGTGCAACACCCCCGGCGAGCTTTACCTTCCCAGCGACGACCAAGTCAGGGGCCAAGACCCTGTATGCCTGGGCCAAAGATGCCGCAAAGAACGTTTCCCCAAGCCTCACTGCCCAGGTGACGATTACTCTGCCTGTAGCACCGGTGGTTCAAAATGCGACGTCCCAAGCTCCCGCACCAAGTGTCGCGGTGCCGGCAGTGCCTCAGACGGCTCAGAACCCGACGTCCCAAACTGCCGCACCGAGTGCGACGGCGCCGACAGTGCCTCAGACGACAACCCCTAATACCATCTCCGACACGCAGATCTGGGTCGGGAGATGGTTCAAGATCAATGTCCAGAATAAAGGTTTTTACGCTGCTCAGTCAGGTTTGAGCGGTGACCGCCAGAGCATCCCAGGCTACCTGAAAATTTGGGCCTGGGATCCTAACAATAAGGTTTTTCAGGGAGACCTTTACCAATACGATTCCCAACTGAATCAATGGGTCACTGACCCGCTTGTGTTGCACTATATCTCTGGCGGAGATCTCGACTTCATGGCTTCGTCCCAGGTGGTCGGTGACCTCACATACGGGTTTACGGCTCGCATCCAGGGAACCGAAGCAAACGGAGTCTTGGTGGAAGCCACCTTCAGGACTCTTGGTGGTTACCATATGCAGTGGGATGCCCAACAGGGAAAGCATTGGGCCGGGTGGCTTGTCGTTACCGGCAAGATGGTCTTTGAATCGGAAGTACAGATCCCGGCTAATAAAATACGGCACTAAAGAAAAGAAGGGAGGGGGTCTGATTAAGGACTCCCCTCCCTTTGATTTTGAACTGAAAGCCTACTAAAGATGAGAAGAAATCTCTGTTTCTCTGGCGACGGCCCAAACAATGAGAAAGTAGGCAACCCCACAATGCATCCCTAATCTCCTCCTCTTCCACGAGGTACAGCAAGACATCTGCGGCAGGGAGAGAAGAACCAGCCTGTTTTTCATCTGATAAAAATAGAAGTGAACTAAAGCTTTTTGGTGTGCCGGTTGTTTCGCACCTTCCCGGTCTTTTTCTGGGCAACGGTAACAGGAATGATTTCGTCCTTTGAGAGAGGGATGAGTAGGCTCGTCCCTTTTGAGAGCGGGCTCATCTTGCTCAGATGATTGATTTCAAGAAGTGGTTCAAGATCGACCCGGTATAATTTGGCAATCCCCGGCAGGGTTTCCCCTTTCTTGACGAGGTGTGTCTTGAATTGAAACTTCTCAAGAGGCTTCATGGCTTCAAAGTTTTCTAAGAAGAGGTCCCTTTTCCCGAAAGGGATTTTGATCTCGTACTCGGTTTCATTGGGAGGGGTCACTCCCCTTCGAAGCTCGGGATTGAGATCCTTAATCTCTTCAAGGGAGGTTTCGCAGGCTTTGGCGATATGGGAAAGATCCGTCAGCTCGGGGACTCTCACCTTTTCGTACCGGAGAGGCTCCTGGTATTTGACGTCAATGAAGCCGTATTTTTCAGGTTCCTTGGCAACAAGCGTCGCTGCAATCATCAATGGAACGTAATCCTTGGTCTCCCGTTTGAGATAGCGATAATTGGCCAGTTTCCAGAAGTCCTCAGTCTTGTAACGTTTGATCGCGTTGATGATCTTATATTCTCCTGCATTGTAACCCGCTGCCGCAAGATACCAGCACGCGAACATCTCATAGAGGTCCTTCAAGTATTTGGCCGCGGCGATGGTTGACTTTTCAGGATCCCTTCGTTCATCGACCCACCAATTGGACCGCAACCCGTATCGTTTACCCGTCATGTAGATGAACTGCCACAGGCCCACCGCCTTCGCCCTGGAATAGGCATTGGGATCGAATCCGCTCTCGATGAGCGACAAATAGACCAGATCCTCAGGGAGACCGTGTTCCTTCAAAACGCTTTTCATGAAGTGGATATACTTCTCAGAGCGCGCGAGCCAGGTGATAAATTTATGGCGAATGGTAGTCTGAAAAAATTGGATGAACTGCTCCACTCTGCCATTGATGACGATGGGGATGTCGAAGCTCGGTTCTTCTCTCTGTCCACCTCGGAGGATCATTTCCATGATAAGATCGTCGCTTGCCGCATCACCGACAGGAGGTCCTGAGGATACGTCAGGGAGCCCTTCTTTCTGTCCTTCTGTTAAATTGAATTGGAGATTGTTTTGGGCAGCAGCGTTGGGCAGAGACATCACGAGGAGAAAAAAGAGAATGCCTCCGAACAACAGGCTGACGGAGATTTTATGGGTCAAAAGGACCTCCTCTTATACCTGACCGTAAGAATGGACCGCATTATCCTCGTGGTAAAATGCATTTTTTGTGCCACGAAAGCCATTCTCTAAATTACCAAACTAAAAGATCTTTTTTCTTTTGAACCATTAATCCGGTTAGAAAAAATGACCGAAATTGACAGCGGGATGACAATTTGTACTACCTTTTAAACCGAATTCACAAGGAAGTCAACATAAAAATATCATATAAAAATATCATAAATATCCGATCGGGAATTATCAGGACCAATGGTTGAGAGACTATTTCTATTTGTCCCTTCTGAAAAAATCCGCCCCAGTCGAAGAGACCGTTACCGGGGGTGTTGGTTGGGTGTTGACGGAAAGGCGAAAAATGTCGGGCCGAGCGTAATGACCGGAAACGTCAAAGTCATATTTGCCCCGGGGGATCTCGTTCAAATCCAACTCTGCAGTCAGAATGCATGGCCCGTCAAAATTGGGTCCTGCCAAGATCTGGCCGAGTGGGCCAATGATACAGCTGCCACCGCGCATCAGGACAGTACCTGGATCGTCACCCTGAATCGCAGCATAATCTTTCGGACAATCCGCCCGGATGAGATACTGGCAGCAGCTCAGGACAAAACATCGTCCCTCCAAGGCAATGTGGCGCATCGAGGGTAGCCAGGTGTCTCGATGGTCAGCCGTCGGGGCACAATAAAGCTGGATCCCCTGCGCGAACATGTGCATTCGAAGCATGGGCATGTAGTTCTCCCAGCAGATGACAGCACCGATCTTGCCCAAGGGTGTATCAAAAACAGGCATGGTCGAACCATCACCAAACCCCCAAACCAGCCGTTCCATTGCCGTGGGCATGAGCTTTCGATGTTTGCCCATCAATCCTCCATCCGGGGAAAAGAAGAGAACGGTGCAATAGAGCGTGCCGCCATCGCGCTCGATCACTCCGATCACTAGAAAGACGGCGGCCTCCTGCGCAGCCTTCCCCAGGGCATCACAAGCCGGGCCGGGCACATCCACAGCGCTTTCATAATAACGTCTGAAATCGTCCCGTCCTTTGGCCGTTCGCAGGCCAACCCTGGCGCCAAAATCCAATCCTGTGGGATAAGCGGATACAAATGCTTCGGGCATGACAACCAGCTTCGCTCCCTGTCGACCTGCTTCCATAACAAGGGAATGAACTTTTTCAATGGTTGCTTCTTGGTTAAAAACAATCGGGCTATCCTGGACGACTGCTGCGCGTACGATATTCATTTTGAACTCCTCTTGGGTCCTCATATTTTGTTTCGTTAAAAAGGATACTTATTTCAATTCGTGCAGAGATATCCGTAAGCGCACCTGCCACAATGATTCTTCGGATCAATCGTCGGCATGAAGGCCTGGTCCGGACTCACGATCTCTCTCAGCAAATTGAAGATCACTTCAGTCAGCTTCCCAAAATTCTCCCTGAATTCGGACTCATTCTTAAAAAGTGGAACTTCTATGTCAGAGTCAATCCTTGATCTTCCAAGAAGTAAAAACATGCAATCGATCATCTCTGGCTTTTCTCCGGTTAAGGTAGAATAAGCGAGCAGATAAAACGGAAGCTGGAGGCTGCCGATTGCTTTGCACCAGGAGTCCCTGTTTCCTAGATCCACTCTATTATAGTTGATTGTGAGGGTATTCCTATTAGCAGAAGTCTTATAATCGATAATGACCGTCCTGTCGTCTCTCTTCTCGACCCGGTCGAGCCGCGCCCTCAATTTAAAAGACTCCTTCTCCACATGGATCTCCCGCTCCAGGTCCAGGATCTTCGTTCGAAACTCCTTGATCTTCACCAACTGGTAATTTCTTATGAAATCCTCTAAATGTCTCCCCACCTGGTTTCGAAGCAGATAGATCTCACCGGCGGGGTTTTTACCGTATTGCTCTTCAAAATGTTTATGAAAAATTTTTCCGAAATCCCTCAGACTCATCTGCTTCTCGGTCAGCATTGACCCCACTCTTCCTTTAAAGTATTCGGAAAGGACCAGGTGAACGAACGATCCAATCTCTTCTTTTTCAAATTCTTCTGAGACCACCTCTCTTTCCCTGAGACCGAGGACATATTCGAAATAGAACTGAAGAGGGCAAGAGAGATAGGTATTCAGGGAAGTCGCGCTGAAAGGATATTCCCTCAAAAACTTGACCATCTCCAAGGACTTCTTGATCGGACGGGGCGCCTTGTCTTTCAGGCTCACAGCGTACTGGATGGTATGAATATACCTGCTGTCATCCCTCTTCCCGTCTCTCTTCTGTCTCTGCCAGAGCAGTTTTTCGACGAACCTGCTCTTTTCCTTTTCGTCATTCTCAACATAAAAGAGGTGGACCTCCTTTGCCCCGCCGATCAACGTATGAAAGGTGTAGGACATGATCTCTTCTCGATCGAGGTAGGTGGGAAGTCCCAGCATCTGCCTCGCCTTAACTGGCAAGAAGGAATCCTCCCTCGCCGTATCGGGGAGGATGCCCTCGTTGGCGTCGAGGAAAAGGACATTTTCGAATTTTAGATTCCTCGTTTCCAGGAATCCAAGGACCTGCACCCCTCTCAGCGGAGTCCCTGCAAAGGGAACGTAGGCGTTCGCCATATATTTCTTAAAAAGGGTGAAATAGCTTCCGGACTCGTGAAACTGAATCTCCTTCATCAGGGACTTGGAAAGGATGTCGAGCTGGTTGACGAAGGACTCCGCGTATGGATAGAAAAAGGGATGGAGACGGGCCGTGCTGTTTTGATAGATGTACTCGACCACCTCTTTGAGTCTCTTTGCAAATTCTCCCACATCCTTAAAGGAGAGCATCTTTCTGATGGTATGGGTATGGATGGATTCGAGGTGTTCTCTCATCGTCTCCAGGGTGATCCCCGGCTCGACCTTGATCACTTTTTCTTTGATGGAATGGATGATGGCTTCATCATTCTCCAGCTCGGAAAGGGATAGAAATTTCTTGGTCCGCTTCTCCGTGAGCGTCTTCTCGATGGCATGAAAAAGAATCCGAGTGACGTCTGCCCTTCCCTGAAAATAGATGTTTTTCGTATAAGGGTGAAGAACGAACTGCAGGTAGTAAGGAACGTAAAGGCGATCCCCGTTTATGGTCGTCACGACTTCCATGAGGTGATTAAAAAAGCCGAAGAGAGGAGTTCTCTGGAGAGGGTATCCGAGGGAGACGTTGTAATTGTCCGGATCGAGGAGATTCAGGGCCCGGTGAAAAAGGGGAAGCAAGATCTCCGAGGAGGGAAGGACGATGACGGTGTGATCGTCTATTCGTTCTTTCCTATCTCTCTTCGTCTTCAAAAGCACGCTCACACCGAGGACTTGGCCGTGGGAATCCGGACTCTGATAACAATGGATTTCTGGCTCGTTGGCATTCCATTTTCGTACAGCCGTTATTCCCAGGTCAGAAAGCTTCTTTCTCATTCCCTCTCCATCATGAAAAATGAAAAGGGTGTTCCGCTTCTCCAGAAGGGATCTAAAAATCTTTTTCTCTGATTCCGTGAGGGCGAAAAAGCCTGCCAGGATCACTTTTTCAAAACGATCCAGATTTAAGCGGTCGATATTCTCCGAAACGACCCGGTATCTTGAGGACCTGGTAGAAAAATGTGCTTCCTCTACCCTCTTGTAGAACGCTTCGTAGAAATGGGAGAGAGATTGGAGCCTTTTCGCCGTGGGTTCTGGGAGATCCCCACCGGCCATGTTCTCGATTGCTTTTACTTTTTCAGGGGGAACCCCTTCGATATGAAGTTCTTCAAGATCGTTGTATAGCTTCATCCCCACCGGAAAAAAAGTATCGGGAGTCAGAAAGCTCTTCCGTCCCAGGTTCTCGGGAGAGACCGCATGGATGGCATAAAGGATTGAAATGGCATCGATGGCTTCGAGCTTTCTTCCCGCGAGCCCTAGCGATTCGTCATGGACGTGCTCGATGAATTCATCCATCGAAAGGATGAGAGGCGGGATGAAGCTCGACTTCTCCTTATCCGCGAGGGCCTTTCTCAGAAAGTGCGAGGGCCTTTTGCCGGGAAAGAGGACGAGATTCCGAGAATAGTCCTTTTCAATCCCGACCACCTGCTCAGCTGCTTTCTCAACCAGATTTTCTGATGAAGAAATCAAAAGAACGTTCACTCGACTCCCCACTAGAGCAAAAAAGTTCTGAAAGGTGGTTGGGTAAGCTGGACAACCTTTACAGCGGAACCTTCAAACGTTACACTACTTCGTCCCGGACAGATTCCAGAAGTACCAGCTGACACGGCCTGCACATAAACACTCTAAAGAACCGCTTGGTAAAGGTTGGGAAGCGTACTCAACTACCTTTTTCAATCACTCCTCTTGGTAAAGAGTCTTGATCTCATTCAGGTCCACATAAGCGATGATTCCCTCGATCTTCTTGCCGGGATAGATCTCTCTTAAGATCCGGAGGTAATTTTTGAGCTGGGAAATATGTTCCTTCTCGGCTTTTTGGTCAGTGCCAGTTTTATAATCGATCACGGACACACGATCTTCTGAGAAGATCACCCGGTCCATCCGGAAGAGACTTCCCCGCGAGTCTGAAAAATCCTGCTCTCTTTTTAAAACCGTACCCGGCACGGCCCGGAAATAGGGTTTGACCTCTTCACGGTTCAAAAATTCGAGAAGATGTTTTCCCATTGCTTTCACAGAATAGTCGGTCTGCCATTCATCATTCACCCGCTTGATGATTCGCTCAAGGTCCGTCTCAGTGTTCTCGTCCAGAGCGTCAATGAGAGAGAGGACCCTGTGAATAAACTCTCCTCTTCGCCGCTCCTCCAAGTTGATCTCCTCCATGGGGACAAAGGGAAATCGAATCGGATCGGGATGATAATAGAGCTTCCATTCCTTCTGCGGTGAGGCCTTTTCGACTCGCTCGGGATCTGGGGAACAAGGACGAGGTCCACTCCATGATCCCATCCGGGAATCCACGATCTGAAGAAGGTCGATGGGAAACTGGTTTCTCTTGCCCAGGACTCCCAGGATATAGAGTTCATCCTCGGCTCTCGTGAAACCCACGTAAAGGGTATTGAGCTTGTTCACCAAATCCTTTAATCTCTCCCTTTCATATTTTTCTTCCAGAAAGTGGCTCGCTTTCATGATCTGACGGTTGATTTTGAGCAAATGAACTCCGTCTGCTTGCTCACTAAAAATATATTTGAAGCCCCGCGTCGTTTCCTCATAAAGCAAGAGAACGACCACCGGGAACCCCAATCCCTTTGCCTTGTGGATGGTCATGACTTTCACGGCAGAGATCCCTACAGGAACGTCGATCGTCCAATCCGACTCCCCTGCCTCTTCGCCCGTTGCGCATTTCAGGAAATCGCTAGGATTGTTTCTACCTTCTCCCTCAAAATTTTTTATCACCTCCAGGATCTTGATGAGGGTCGCCTCCTCTTCCTCGAAACGATCGAAGACGCTGTAAAGGCTGTAAATTTTATTCACGAGATCATACATGGGCAGATAACCCACCGATTTAAAGAGATCTTCAAAATAAGTCTCCCAGAGCTCGGGGAATTCCTCCTGGAAGGCCTTATAGAGAGGAGTCTTCTTTCTGCTCCTGAAGAAAAATTGGTGAAGTTCTTCCAATTCGGCCTCTCCCCTTAAGGCCTTTCTGAAAATATCACCCAGAACAAACCCTGCGAAGGAAAGGTCATCCGGCGGAGAATCGAGGAAGGTGATCAGGGCTACGATTTCAGCGGTGAGTTTTCTCGTCCTGATGTCAAGGCTGCTGTAAGAGATGAAGGGAACATCGATCTCGTTCAGCCATGCGGTGATATTCACCACGTCTTCGTTCCGGTAAGCCAGGATGGCGATATCCGAGTAGGAATATCCTCTCCGGAATAAATCCTTCATTAAATCCTGAATCTTCTCTTTTTCCGAGGGTTCGTCATCCCTTTTCTCGATTCGAATGACTTCTACAAATCCTGAACCTTCATGGCTCTCCTTCACCTTCTGCTCATAATCAATGAGCCCGCTCCGGGTGGCAGGTTCCCGGTATTTGTCATGATGGGCGATCGTCTTTTTGAAGAAGATCTTGCTGAAATCGACAATTCCCTCGAGGCTGCGATAATTGGTCTCCAATTCTTTGACGCAATGGAGGGCAGAGGAAAAGGGATTTTTTGACTCAAGCGTCTTCATGATCCGGTAATCGGCATGCCTGAATCCATAGATCGCCTGTTTGGTGTCACCCACGGCAAAGAGACTCCCTCCCTGAGAAAGGGAGTTTTCGATCAGAGGAAAAAGATTCGCCCACTGCACGGGAGAAGTATCCTGGAATTCGTCGATCAGGTAGTGATAGATCGTTTCCCCTATTCTGAAGTAAACATCCGGAACGATTTCGTGATCCAGATAGTTAGATAGATTTTTGTTGATATCCTGAATAAAGATCTTCCCTTCCTTCTTCTTCACTTCCTCAAGGACCTGTTTGAAGGCTTCATAGGTCTTGAGATAGGGATTGTAATAAGTCATTGCGTGGAGTTCTATATATTTCTTTATTTGATTGCCAAGGAGGTCCCACGCCTCGGATATTTTCTCATACCAGCCCTCTCCTTCTCTCTCTGGCTTGGTGACCGGAGGGTTCGAAAGGCCTTTGTCAATGAGATCAGGAAAGGAATGGCTCCTTACGATCTCCAAAATTTTATAGAACGAACTTCCCTTGCTTCTTGTGAGTCCCGATTTTTCGATCAAACGGTTCAGGCTCTCTGCCCCATTCCGAATTTCCTTCTTGACAGACTCGATCTGGTTTTCCCCATCGATGACTTTTGCTTCTTTGACCATACTGGAAACCCTGTTGTGCAGTTCCACGATTTCATCAAGAAGGCCTTTCGAGGGATCCCAAAGGTAAGCAGACTCCCCGCCCCTGTTATCAAGGATGACCGCCAGGAGTTTTTCGAGGAATTCAGCTTCCGGACTCCTTTCCTTGACTCCTCGAAGAAATCGATTGAAGGCATAAGCCATGATGTTTTCCGGTGCCATGACGATGTCGAAGTCAGGGCTGTCACCGAGGTCTACTGCTGAGGCCTTGTAAATAGAGGTCATGAAACTGTCAATGGTCTTCACCTGAAAGTCGCTGTAGTCTCCTAGAATCTCATCGATCTTAGCCCCGGCCTTCTCCGGCAGGTACTCCACTTTCAGGGAAACCAATTGAGAGAGCTCTTTGATCTTCTCCGGATCCTTAAAATAAATATCCTTGAGCCACGAGAGGATCCGCTCTTTCATCTCTTTTGCAGCATTATTCGAAAAAGTAATGGCGAGAATATTCCTTAAGTGGTTCTGAGGAATCTTACCGGACAGGAGGAACTGGACGAATCTTTCCGTAAGAGAGTATGTTTTTCCGGAACCCGCAGAAGCCTTTAAGATCGTAAAATGTGGAAATTGGATAGCTACATCTTTTTCCAGAACTGTGTCAGCCATGGCTTTCGCACTTTCTTAATTTCTCAGAACGGCAACCCCGCCTTCAATTTCATTTCGATGACTCATTTTACCCTTTGTAAGGAGCTGAATCAACGTTTGTGAGCAAGTCGCGAACTGCAATTTTTTACCCGTGGAAAGGTAGATTTGTTTCAGGGCGAAAAGAGCAACTTCTTTGTGACTTCGCTCGAGCAGTTCACCGATTTCTGGTTTCAAGATTCAGCGTTTTCGGGCTAGTTGAAATTAGGTTTTGATCTGCAGAATGGAGGGTAAATAACAGGAAAGCATTTCTTTCAAGTGCTAATATTCACTATTCAAGTGCTAATATTCACTAACCGACATTCTCCATAACATCACGAAATAAAAAGAGATTTATGAAATAACATAATGATAAAAAATAATTCTTGACAAAAATTTTTCTTTCTGCTATTGTTGCGTTAACGTTAAGCCAGATGGCCCTATATATCTTTTCAACCCCACCCCAAACCCCACCCACCCAAGATTGGATATATAGGGCCTTTTTATCTGGTGTGCCCCTTGATCCACAATGCTTTGGTAACAAAAAAGTTATGGGGTTTTCCAATTTTCTTGGCAAGAAACGATGATCTTATCAATCAAATAAAGCATGCCAAAGCATGCCTCCTGATCTTTGCAGGTGCGTGAACAAGAGGGTGAACCCCATTCATCCTCATCCCATTCAGACAAATATTTCTTAGAGGGCTTGATAATTGTCAGCGGATGTGACAGATTTTCAGGAACAACTTTTAACGAGAGGAGACCAAGATGAGTGATCACTTTTACCCCCTTGACGGTCGAAAGCATTACAAAGATCTGGAAGAGACCCAGAAGACCATGTTCCAGGCATTCAGAAATTTTAACAATGAGATCTTTGAAAAGGAGAGCGCTCTTTCCAGGAAAGTGAAGGAACTGATTGCGATTGGCGTGGCCCATACGACTCAATGCCCCTATTGCATCGAGGGCCATGTCAGGGCTGCTAAAAAAGCCGGAGCGACCGATCAAGAGATTGCAGAGGCTATTTTTGTGACTGCTGCTTTAAGGGCAGGGGGCGCTTTTGCTCATTCGACTATTTCCATGGCCGTTCTCAAGGAAATAGAAAAGTCAGAAAAGCCGAAATGACCCCTTTTGAATATATCTCCTTCTCCCGTTTCGAAACTCATGGAAGGGTGCTTCTCCTGAGCAACAATTCCCGCTATATCAGCAATGGGTGACCCTATCTTCATTTGAACTGCGGCTGAAGGTATGATCTGTCCGAGTTCTGTGAGGAATCGAGCTGATCATCCTGCTCCTCCAAGATTCCCCCGTGGTCACTCACCACATCTAAGGACAATTCATTTTCGTCATAGCTGAATAAATTCTCCAGGACGGCCAATCTATTTTTCCAAAAGCTAATTTTGCCAAAAGCTAATTTTCCCCATTGCCTTTTTCGCAGCTTTCTGAGAGAATGATAAAAAATTTGACAGGAGAAAAAACAACATGAATAAATTCAGTGCTATACTAGAGAGAATACGGGGAAAGGAAGGAACTATCATTCCTGTGCTCCGAACCGTTCCGCTCTTTGAAGGATTAGCCTTCAGAGATCTAAAAAAAATAGAATTGATCGCCCATGAGAGGACGTTCATGCCCGACGAAGTGGTCTTTCAGGAAAGGCAACCCGGCACCGGCATGTATTTCATCAAGAAAGGACTGATCGAACTGACCAAAACGATCGACCATGAAAGGGTGAGGATAGCGGAATTAGGGGAGGGAGAATTTTTCGGAGAGATGTCGTTGATCGAGAACTATCCGCGCTCTGCCCAGGCAACCGCATCAATGAAGACAGAGGTTCTCGGAATATTTAGACCGGACTTCTTTGATTTGATAGACCGGAATCCCAAACTCGGTTCCAAGATTCTTCTCAAACTTTCCGAAAGGCTTGCCAACAGGCTCAGGAAAACCACGGAAATGAAATTGAAAGAAGTAGAATAAGATGGAAACAGGCGAATTCCAAAAGCTCTGGAAAACCTTCGAAATCATTGCCATCGGTTTTGTTTTGCTCGGGATTTTACTGGTTTTGTATCTCATCCGAGGATTGCTCGCGCCATTTATTATCGCATTCGTCATCACATTCTGTCTCAACCCGGTGGTCGATTATATGGAGGGAGAGGGAATCAACCGCACCCTTGCCGTCATTTTTCTGATCCTTCTGACCCTGATCATTCTGCTCATATTATGGAGATTGACCTGGCCCACTTTACAGACAGAGATAGGCAGTTTCCAGAAGAATGCACCTCACTACGCAAGGAAGATTCAGGACGGCCTGAACCAGGGCATGAAATTGTTAGAAAAAAAGGCGGGCTTCATTCCTGAAGGTGTCCTGCAGGGAGCGTTGCAGAAGAGAATAGACCAACTTACCTCCGGGACAGGAGACATAAGCTTCCTGATGAAAACGGTGGGGCATGTTTTGTTTACGCTGCTCTTAATCCCGGTGATTGTTTTTTTCTTTTTGAAAGACGGCAGAAGAATGAAGAAGGTGTTCATCACTTATGTGCCCAATAAATATTTTGAAACCTTCTTGACCCTATTTCACGAAATTGGCCGGCAGATCAGCGGGTATATCCGGGGACAGCTGATGGACTCACTCTGTGTAGGTGTACTGGCAATCATCGGTCTTTATTGCTTCGGCATCAATTATGCGATATTGATCGGAGCGGTCGTCGGCGTTGTCAATATCGTCCCCTATATCGGTCCTTTCTTGGGTCTTACGTTTGGTGCGTTGCTTGCGCTGATGGACACCGGCTCCATCGTGGATGTCCTTCAAGTAGCCGGTGTGATTGCACTGGTAAAGGCGCTGGATGACACTGCACTCTCTCCGCTGATCGTAAGTAGAAGCGTCCAGGTTCACCCTCTCATGGTAATCGTTTTGATTGCATTTGGGGGAACAATACATGGTATTTGGGGAATGCTTCTCGCTGTCCCCCTGTATTGCACAATGAGAGTATCTTTTCAAATATTGTATAAAGGATTTGTAGAGTACGGAAACTGGTGAGGCGAGTTCTACTTGACGCCAATTATCAACCTCCTCCCAAATCGTCCACGATCTTTCTTCCGACAACTCATCCTGAAAAAAAATCCCCTTCATCACCGGCTAACAGGTCTCCCAAGAGTTATAAGACAATATGTACAAAACTTTTCCCGGTTTCGACAAAATGTCATTCCGAATCGTTTCCGATCGAATTGACATGACCGTGAATGATTTGAATAAGCATTAAGCGTCATGCAGTTATGTATTGTGCATATTCGATACTCTTCGTGGCATGCTTATTGCTCTTCAGTACAAGAGGAAATCTTCGAATCGTGGAGGTCTGGTGTCATGATGAGAAGCGATTCTGTTTTAACGAGTGACGAGGCAATCCAATATTTGAGAATTTCGAAACCCACCTTCTTGAAATATATCCGCCTCGGAAGGATAAAGGCCATCAAGGCGGGGAAAGGCTGGAGAGTGCTTCACTCAGAATTATACCGGTTTCTCAAGGAAGGACCATCCAACGAGGCTCCTATCAATGCCGACTTAAGCGAGGACGAGAATATTGGTTATCCAAACAAAAAAGTTTTCGATTGAAGACAAGCAAAGAAAAGGGAGTGACAGGATCAGAGGAACAGAAGACGAAAATAAATCCCGCTCTGGGGTTGTGCCTTCTGAAAGGAGAAAATATCCAAGACTTAATGTGGATCTACCGATTCAGTATAGAATCGATCCATCGACCAACCGCAATGGTCGGGCAATGAATCTTAGCGAAGGAGGGATGTTGGTCCATTCGCCTCATCAGGTGGAGATCGGTCAGCGTTTAAGGTCAAAACTTGTTTTCATTTTTGATTCTGAAATCGATACGATTGAAACAGAGGCCGAGGTGGTCTGGAGGGACATCTATTTCAATAGAGCATGGGGAGATCATCGGTGTGGGGTGAGATTTCTCGGCATCCCTGCAAAGGATCAGAATAGATTGAAAGACTTTTTGACAAGCCTCTCTTAATCATCGCCTCTTTAATGCTTGCTTTCATTTCCGCTTATTTTGCTCCAACAAAAGCTTTTCATGCGTAAACCCTTTCCCCTCTCAACGGACTGCAGCCCTTCAATCCTCAAGGCAGCCACGTTTCGGCTTCTCCATTTCATTTGACACAAAAGGCAATTTTCTTTATATTGGTATTTGTGCCGGAGTGGTGAAACTGGTAGACGCACGGGACTCAAAATCCCGCGGGGCTTCCACCCCATGTCGGTTCGATTCCGACCTCCGGCACCAATATTTTGTCTTACGGTTCCGCCGTTTCATTTTCGAAACAAAACACCTGCACATATCAATAAGTGTGGCTTTTTTTATCAATTCGGGCCTAGTGCCGCCCGTTTTTCTATTGACAATAATATGCCATTGTGTAATTGTATGTGTGGGCTCATGTGTGGCTCTCGTTCGAAATTCCTGTCGTTGTAGTCTTCTACAAGCGCAGGGTCTTCAATCCCACAAGGCGCCGGATCGAAAACAGGGGGCACATCTCTGAAGGGATGAAAGGAGAAAACCGATGGCGACCAACCTGGCTATAGACGAAAGACTTCTGGAAGAAGCGCTGAAAGTGGGGAAACATAAGAGCAAGAAGGATACCGTTAACGAAGCTCTTAAAGAGTATGTCATGAGAAGGAAACGGAGAGACATCCTCTCCTTATTTGGAAAAGTGGAGGTGGAGCCCTCTTACGACTACAGGAAAGAGAGAAACACTAGATGAGAATCTTGGTCGACACCTCTGTCTGGTCCCTTGCCCTGAGGAGATCGTCAGGGGTTGTGAGTGAGGAGGCCATTTTGCTCAAAACAGCCATTGAGCAGGGAGAGGACATCTATCTCCTTGGTATCATCCTTCAAGAAGTCCTTCAGGGAATTAGGAACTCAAAGGATTTTCTTACATTGAAGGAGTATTTTAAGGCCTTTCCTCTGATCGACCTCGCCAGCGAAGACTATGTGAGGGCCGCGGAACTGAAGAACCAACTCATCGGAAAGGGGAAACAGGTAAGCACGATTGATGTACTGATCGCATCGGCTGCGATTTCGCATAATTGTCATCTCTTCACAGCAGACAAACATTTCACACAGATCGCGGAACATTCTGAATTGAAGCTTTTCGCCTTTTCGCAGCTGTGACCACTGGAGTCCGAATCAACTGCATGATGGTCCTAAGGACGAACTTTACATGAATTTGAGGGGTTATATCTAATTTATTTTGACATTCCTTCCTTCTGCATGTTAGATTTTTACGGAGTGGGGCTGTAGCTCAGCTGGGAGAGCGCCTGAATGGCATTCAGGAGGCCGACGGTTCGATCCCGTTCAGCTCCACCAGACTTCGCCCGAAGCTACGTCTCGGCACGCCAGATAGTTTTCAGATTTTCATAGAGGCGGAGTCTGTCGCGTCCGTAGCCATTAGGCGGAGACGGACAGTAATTTGCAGTCAAGCATTTTGAAGCTACGTCTTGGCACACCATTCGTTGTTTATGTCCTCAAGAGTAAATCAGCTCATTGTTCTTATGTAGGCCAGACTTCCAATCATCACAAAAGAGTTGTTTAACATAACATTGCAAAAGGCTTATCGAAGAGGGGCAAGAAATCTTGAAGGCTTATTTATGAAGAGGAATATGGGACGCGGTCGGGTTACTTCCTAAAGAAAAAAAGTCTTTATTGCCCAGGTTATCAGCCAGAGTATCAGTTTAAAAAGGAATAGAAAGGCTAATAGAAAAACAACAAGGCCAATAAAAAGTGCAAGAGCCAAGAGTATTTTCCTTGCTTTAAGTTTCTCATGTTTCATGTCCACGCCCAAAGAAATACCAACAAAGACACAGAATACTATAATCGCAAGAATCGAACTTAGACATTACGCCGACCATCCAACCCACGTCTTTCTCACTTATTTGCATACTGCTTGGTATAATCTTTCGGCATTACTATTTTTCTGTATACGTTTTTTTCCACCATGTTTAGATTCTCCACTTTTCAAAATACCTTTGGAATCATAATTCAATTTTTGAAGATGATTAAAGGTCTTTTCAAGACAGTCTATTTCTATAAGAGACCGTTCATAATCCCTTCCCAAGGTCATCTGCTCTAACTCGGAAGGCGTTATTTTTGCCCCACTTTTTACCATATGCATAATTTCGTCGGCGTTTACTTTCTTGATCCACACTTGAATGACTCTATTAGCTTGATAAGTTATCCCCTGGGCATCATACCAATAGAAGATCCCGTCATCTCCCAATGAAAAATAGTTCCAGTCCGCGGCTCGCACTTCCGCATAGCCAAGGATAAAAAGCGCCATAAGAATAACTCCCAACTTGACTGAAGTTCTCATTTGTCACCCCATTTTTGCTTTGTCACACCATATTTCTCATTTTCTTAGTTCAAATACTACTAAAAATACCCCCTGTCAACCTGGAAAGACCTGAGCTATTCTGGCAGGAGTCTATCAAATTGGGATAAAAAATCAACATGAAACCCCTTCTCTGACTCCTTATTTTTTCTTCCCAAAATAAGGTCTTGACCCGATTGATGTTCATTCATTATTTCGGTAGCGTTTAATTAGTAGGATAGATTTCATTGATCATCGAGTCAAAAGCCTATGGGAAGATCGTCCTAATTCCTTGATCGCTAATTTTGAAAGAAGTATGGGCGGTCCGCGAGACTGTCACTTGACCTCTTCTTTCTTAGTCTTTTCTTCTCCGGGGTCGGCAGGAGGAATTTTCTTTCGCATTCCTGGAATAATTTCAAGCACCATGATAGCTGGAGGGTTGTTCCCCATTTCGGCGTATTCGCTGTAGAGCTTATTGACCTCCTCTCGCAGCTGGGCCAAATCCGTTCCAGCTAATTCGTTGAAAACGGTATATATGGAAGGCCAGCCCACATTAGCGAGCTGAAGCCCATCATAGAGGCCCCGCAGATAGGAAACTTGAAGGAGTTCCCGCTCCATATCGGAAAGAGGCTTTCCTTCTATTAACCAGATTCGTGTCGGAAGGAGCTGAACCTTTTCATACTCCCCGTAGATCAACGGTCGGATGGCCCCTCTCTCCTGACCAACCAGAACCTGCGGAAGCAGAACAAGGAAGGTGATCAACATCATGCCCACGAGCTTCTTCTGAATCATAAATTCCTCCTTCCCTTCGCGTATCCTTCTGTTCTGTATTTTGCCACTTATTCGTTGAAAATGGAATAAAAATCAATCATCGGTCTTGATTCCTTTTGCGATTCATGATAATGAAAAAGCACCTCAAGCGTGATGAGGAGTTTTTTTGATGAAAGAAGAGAGCGTCCTAGCGAAACGACCTCTGGGAAAGACGGGAGCGGAGGTAACCATCCTTGGATTGGGTGGAGAGGGTATCTTGAGAACCTTTGGGCAGGAAAAGGAAGCGGTGGCCCTCATCCAGCGGGCCATCGATTTAGGCATTACCTACTTCGAATCCGCTCGTGCTTACTCCGGCAGCGAATCCTATTATGGAGAGGCTCTGAAGGAAAGGCGCCGGGACATCTTTCTTGCAAGCAAGTCGCATGAACGTACGGGGGACGGTGCGCTCAAACACCTGGAAACGACCCTCGGTGTGATGAAAACGGACTACCTCGACCTTTGGATGATACATGATGTCAGGACGACGAAAGACCTTGACCTGATTTTCGGACCAAAAGGGGCGAGCAAGGCCTTTGAAGCAGCCAAGCGCAATAAATTAGCCCGGTTCATAGGAATCTCCGGACACAGAAATCCGACGATCCTCTCCAGAGCTCTTGATCTTTTTCCCTTTGACACGGTGCTGATGCCTGTTAATCCTGCCGAACCTCATTATTGGTCATTTCTCGGCGAAGTCTTGCCCAAAGCTCAGGCAAAAGGAATGGGGATTCTGGGAATGAAGACCCTTTCCAGAGGGGTCTGTATCAAAATCTTTGGGGCCGAATCGATCGAAAACTTCCTCCGTTTTGCCATGACCCAACCGATCTCTGCAGCCGTGGTCGGTTGTGAAACCATCGAGCAGTTGGAAATGGATGTCCGGCTTGCCCGATCTTTTCAACCGATGCCTCAGAAGGATCAGGATATCCTCCTAAATAGGGTCAAGTCCTACGCGCGCGAACTGATGTATTATAAATTGTAGACTCATAATCGCGCTCCTGCGTTTTTTTATCCAACAGCTTTCTGAAAATCTCAAAAGAAGTCCTTCAGAAATCTAATAATCTTCGCAATGATGTCCTTCTTAACGGGTTGAGGTTGATTCTCTTGGCGGTCGCCAATGGCGGGGTTTCTGTCGGGAGGAGATGGTCGTCGAGGTTTATATGTATCCTTAAATGCAGTGGAGACAAGCAGGGTTGCTCCCAAGACAGCAAATGCCCTTGTCAACGCTGTACGGACATCCACGATTTTCGCAATGTCTTTCTTGTCTGAGGGGGGCGTCATGTATGTCCCTTTAACGATAGAAATCTTGGGGGAGGAAAAAATAACATACAGGAAAGCAGCAGCTCCTAGGATTAGGATAATTCTTTGTTTGCTATTCAAATGCAACTCCTGGTGACGGTCACATTTCTCGGAGAGGTCTTTTAAAATAATAATAGTAAGGATAGGTAATCAGAAATTCCTTCGCATCATCCGCCTTTTTAAGAGGCAGAGTAACCGGAAGAGAGACCACATAGAAAAAGGCTCCTAACCCTACATTCATGAATCCCAGTGGCCTCACCCACAGAAGCTCTCCAACAACTTCCGGCGTAGAAAGATCTCCCGCAGGCTCATTCTCAGCAAAAACGAATGCGCCACAAGACATCACAAAGAAAGAAACTGTTAAGAAGATTACCATCCTTTTCATTTATAATCTCCCTCCGTATGATTTCCCCGGAAACTCAGAATGCTTTCTGCTAGCAAACCTCTCTACCATATTACATCAGATATGAGGATCTGTTCAAAGGAAAAATTTATTTTATACCCAAACGTCCTTAATGCGGGACTTGACCTTTTCCATGCTTTCAGGCGAGCTATCGCATTTGCCATGGACATTGCAGGCATGCTCCAGACTGTACCTCATCAGTTCTTCGGAGGTCTCAGCCCGAATCATGAAATCGCAATCCGACTTGAAATTCTTGCAGGTCAACTCCTTATATTGCCTCGGATGAGTTGCCATGGATTCCACCTCCCTTTGCTTCAAAGGTAATCATTGGAGGTGAGCATCGCAAGAACGGAATGATTGGAGGGCTTTCTGCTCCGACGGGTGGGGTCAAGATGGAAGGATATTTGACAACAGTTAGGCCTTTCTACCCCATTTGTCCATCCAACTCTTCTTGACTTCAGGGTTGACCGCGTAGAGGGGCCATTCTCCTTTCAGGGCTGAGACCACCTGTGTCATGGGTTTGTAGTGTACCTCTATCTCTGAAGAGGTCGAGTACCAGGCGGCATGTCCAGTCAGGATAACATTTTGCATTTTGAGGAGCGGATTCCCGGGAGAAATAGGCTCATCTACTGTTACATCGATTCCCGCCCCGGTGATGAGGTTTTCTTGCAAGGCCCGGACCAGGCCACCCTGATCCACACATCCTCCCCGGGCGGTATTGACGAAGTAACAGGTATGTTTCATCTTCCTAAATTCCTTCTCCCCGATCATGTTGGTGGTCTCAGCGGTGAGAGGGGTGTGGATACTGATAAAATCAGAATCCGTCAAAAGGGTGTCCATGTCAACCGGCTTCACTCCGTGGCTCTCCATGACCGGGCCCAAGACATAAGGATCGTAGGCGATCACCCTCATCCCGAGACCCTTTGCCTTGAGCGCCGTGGAAGTGCCAATCTTCCCAAAGCCGATAATGCCCACGGTTTGGTTACGCATTCGGAATATGGGACGAGCGATCTCCGTCACCGCTTTCCTATCCATCGTTAGATTGATCTGTCTTTCTCTCACCGCTTTGTCGAGTTGAGGTATTTTGTGGCCCAGTGCCAGCATCAGCCCGATGGCAAGCCCCGAAACCTCGTCCAGGCAGTAATCGGGAACATTGGTGACAACGATCCCGTACTCGGTCGCAGCGTCCAAGTCGGTCGTATTGAAACCAATGCCCATGCCCGCGACAATGCGGCACTTAGAAAGAGCTTTGAGCACCTTTCGAGTAAAGGGATGGAGAGAGACGACACCGATAACGGCGTCCGCGTCCTCGCCGTTCCTGATAATCTCGTCTTCCGTCATCCACATACCCTTCACCAAAGAGGCATTGAAGGGCTCTAACAATTTTTCTCCAAGATCCACGCCTTCAATAGGACATGTATGAACCACTTTAAACTCCATTGCCTCCATCCTTTCTTTCATTTCTTTGGGTTCAAAAATTCCATCTTCATCATTCTCTGATAATACGAGCGTGAGGTATAGGGGGGAGCCATAGGATGATGACCCGTCATCCGGTCTTTCACTGCGAAGATGGTCGTTAGGCCGTCTATGTGTCTGGATAAGGGACGTTCAATATTTAATGCGCCAAGAGGTTTTTGTCAACCCCTCGACTTGGCAGACCAAGCGCCCGCGTTCGGAAGTTTTGGAATGACACCTCTCTGTTCGGTCACGCAAATTTTTTAGATCTTTCCCGGAGGGATTTACCTTCTCATAGAACAATCGTTATTCATAGACTTCTGGTTGAAATAGGATGGATCATTCAATTATAATGGGATCTATGAGGAGAAAACCATGAAGCCTATTCGGTTGGAAATTGTCACGAAGATGCTCACTTGTTTTGGACAGTGCCGCCGGTGTGAAATCCTCTTCGATCAAGTCGAGCTTGGCAAGAAGTCTCATCAAAAACAGATGGAAGAGTACCCCTCCGACTTGAAAGAGGAGGATGCGAAGCTTTGGGAATGGGTCCGGGAATTGACCCGGCTGTACAAACACCGCCTCCTCATCCGATTGATTGATGTCCAGTCTCCGCTCGGGATTTACAAATCCCTGCGTCATCGGATTCGAACCTACCCTACTTTCATTGTCGAAGGGAAGGAGACCTATGCGGGATGGGACAAGGGCCGACTCGAAAGCCTTCTGGATCGTTACATCAAGAGTTCTCTCCCGTCAAAAGGCCGAAGCCCTGAACCTTCCTTGTCTTAGGAGAGCTTTCACCTCCGGATTATGCATTCTGAGAGACGACTACAGCGGTGTTGGGATCTTTTGTTAAGAATTCCTCCGTCTTGCAAGCACTGCCTGAGGGATCTTCCAAGGCTTTTGGAAATCGAAAGGGATGTCAACAGGTTGGAAGATAGTGTTTAAGATTACAGGGCTTTGAGCAGTTCTTCCGCGAAGTCTCTCAAATCGCTATCGCTGGACGTCATCGCTAAAATATCTACCTTGGCTTTGAACCCCTGCCTCTCGATCAAACTCCTGGTTTCGTAGAGCCCTTTCATCGCTGCAAGGGCTTGCAGGACCATCTGGGGATCTGAATAATCTAACAAAAGCGAAAGCGTGCTCCAGTCCTCCGGCAGACCGTATTGGTCCAAGTACGCCTTGACCGCTGTTTCAAACTGATCGGTGCCATGATAACGATCGATGTCGTTATGGGCCTTCTGATGTTTTTTGGTCCCTTTCTTCCCCATGAAAAGCTTATCTGCCTCCTTTCGATACTTTTTCATCACCCATTCGGAACGGCGAGATCGCTCCCGCTCGCCCGGCGCTTCTTTGGGTGCATATGGACTGCGATCTTTCCTCTTGTCAATCTCTCTCCAGGAAAGTTTATCCTCTTCACCGCCGTGACGTTCCCGCACCATGTCCTTCTCCGTCTTTGAAACCTTCTGATTTTATATCACCCTTTTAAAAAATAAGTCAACCTTGCAACGGGTTTGCGTCATCCGTATCAGAGAATGTGCAAGACAATTTGGAATTCACTCTTTCGATGGATTGGGTTTTTCCGGACGGTTTATCTCCATTCCTTTCGAAGTGAAGATGAGTGTGAGGACCTCCCCTGATTTTCCGAACTTCTCCAGCTTCTTTCCGTTCAAGGTCAGGTCGAGGCCACCCGCATTTCCAAGGATCATCCGGATCCGATTCGAAGCCTGAACGGAAATGTCTTCCCCCGGTTTCAAGGTCATCCCCCTTCCGGATTGATCGTCCACGTCGAGCCTCACCCATGTTTCTTCGAGTGCCTTGAGCTGGAGGGATAAAGGCTTTTTTTCCGGGATAGAAGTGCTGGAGGCTACGGGCGAAGACGGTACAACGGATTCCTTCCCTTTGATCACAGGCTTTTCTCTTGGAACAGAGGTCACGGCAGCGATCGGAGGAGTAGGGGCTGCGGGCTCTTCTTCAACGGCGGCTTTCTCCGGGGCAGGTCTTTCGGGGACCGATTCAGGAGGTCTTGAAGAGTAAGGGGAGAAGAAATAAAAAAGAACGAGGCTTGCTGCAATGACTCCTGCGATGACCCAAGTCTGTTTGGTATTCCACTCAATCTTCTTTCTGGGTTTTGAGGGTATTGTCGCGGAAATCTCCTTCTTCGGTTTTGGAGGCGGAGGGGCAGGCTTCGGTGGTTTTGGAGGCGGAGGAGCAGGCTTCGGTGGTTTTGGAGGCGGAGGGGCGGGTTTCGGGAGTTCCGCATGGGGAGGTGCGACGGGCTCTCCTTTCAAGACCCTTTCGTATCGGAGGAGGACTTCACTCTCATCGAGCTTGAGATATTTTGCATAGGCGGAAAGAAACCCTTTCACATAGGTATAAGGAGGGAGAAGTTCGTACCGATCCTCTTCGATGGCCTTGAGGATGTGCTCCCTCACCCTCGTATTCTTTGCCACCTCTCTCAAGGAGATCTTTTTGGACTCCCGCTGATTTTTAAGATAGCTTCCTAAGGTCTCGGATTCGTCCACCATTGAATCCTCTTAATGGGAATGTTTCAAAGTTGCCGAATAACCCAATCGATCCAAGGACCGAGGGTCGTGGGTCCAATTTTTCTCCACTTTCACCCACAGCTCTAAAAAAACCCTCATGCCCAAGAAGGCCTCTATCTCTCTTCGGGCAGCCTCTCCAATCTTTTTCAATTTCTGCCCACCTTTTCCGATAACGATCTTCTTTTGAGAATCTCTTTCCACATGGATCGTCCCCTGAATGACCACGAGATTGTTTTCAGGACGCTCCTTAAACTCTTCGATGGTGATAGCCGTCGAATAGGGAACCTCCTGATAAGACTGCCCGATCACTTTCTCACGAATGATTTCAGAGACCCAGAATCGCTCCGTCTGATCCGTGGTCATCTCTTCCGGATAATAAGGGGGAGACTCGGGGAGAACCTTCAGAATCTCGTCTAACAAAATCCCAACCCCATCTCCGGTGATGGCCGAAATGGGAATGATCTCTTGAAAGGGATGAAGATTCCGATACTGATCCATGAGGGGAAGAAGGGTCGGCCTTTTCACCCTATCTATTTTATTAATCACCAGAAAGGGAATGCCCCGGCTTTCTTTGATGGAGGTAATCATCTCCCGGTCTTCCTCAACGTGCGGATTGATGGCATCGACGAGAAAGAGAAGGACATCTGCATCCAGTCCCGAGGCAATGGCGGCCCGAACCATCCGCTGATTCAATTCAGATCGACCATGATGAATCCCAGGGGTATCGAGGAAGATGAGCTGGCCTTCTTCGACATTCTTAATGCCAAGGATCCGGTTTCGTGTCGTCTGGGGCTTTTCGGAGACGATCGCAATTTTATCACCAAGGAAACGATTGAAAAGCGTCGATTTTCCGACATTCGGCCTTCCCAAGATGGAGATAAAGCCAGACTTGAAAGGGGCCATGCTTAACCTAACGCACGGTTCTGATTGGTGATCAAATAGTTTTTGTGATTCCTGAATCAATTGAAACCAGGTCTAAAATTCCAAATCCCAAATTACAACTCCCAAATAAATTCCAAATTTCAAATCAACATGACCCAAACAATTCTGATTGGACTTTTGAATTTTGGTGATTGGAATTTATTTGAGTTTTGGTGCCTGCCGGCAGGCAGGGAATTTGGTGCTTATTTCAAAAACGGAGTTTTTTCTTGCCAATTTATAACTCCCCCTAAGAGGGTAACGTCAGGTCCAATACCTCCTGGACGTGATCCACTAAGATGAAACTCATCTCCTTCTTGATATAGTCCGGGATCTCTTCAAGATTCTTCTCATTCTTCTTAGGCAGGATCACGGTCTTCACTCCAGCCCGTCGGGCGGCCAAGATCTTTTCCTTAATCCCTCCCACAGGAAGCACCCTTCCGCTCAAGGTCAACTCACCAGTCATCGCAATCTCATGAGGGACGGGTTTCTTCTTCAAAAGAGAGAGAACTGCCGTGGCAATGGTAATCCCGGCAGAAGGTCCGTCTTTGGGAGTGGCCCCAGAAGGGATGTGGATATGAAGATCGCATTCTTCATAAAAATTCTCAGGGATCCGGAGGGAAGAAGCATTGGTTCGAATATAAGAGAGAGCAGCCTGAGCAGATTCCTTCATGACCTCTCCGAGAGACCCGGTCAGGATGAGCCCTTTATCCCCCTTCATCCTAGAGGTCTCGATAAAAATGATGTCCCCTCCATTCTCTGTCCAGGCCAACCCCGTCGCGACGCCGATACGATCCTTCTCCTGAGCAATCTCGCGGAAGAATTTTCGCGGGCCCAGGAACTCCTCCACGGCGGCCTCATCGATGCTCTCCTTCGGATGATTTCCCATGGCGACTTCCTTGGCAATTTTCCGACAGATGGTCGCAATTTCCCTTTCCAAATTCCTGACCCCTGCTTCCCTGGTGTATTCCCGGACGACCTTGTAGACTGCGCCAGAGGTGAAAGAAAGGGGAGAGTCCTTCAGCCCATTTTCTTCTTTTTGGTGCGGGATCAAAAATTGGAAAGCGATCTTTTCCTTCTCCTCCTCGGTATATCCCGCCAGATGGATCACCTCCATTCGATCCAACAAAGCAGGCGGCACGGGAGTGAGGGTATTGGCCGTCGCAATAAACAGGACGTGGGAGAGGTCAAAGGGGACATCTAAATAATGATCCGTAAATGAGAAATTCTGCTCCGGATCAAGGGTTTCAAGAAGGGCGGCGGCCGGATCGCCCCGGACGTCCTGCCCGATCTTGTCCACTTCGTCAAGCATGAACACGGGATTGGAGGTCTCCGTCCTCCGAATCTCTTGAATAATCCGGCCGGGAAGCGCTCCGACGTAAGTCCGGCGGTGTCCCCGTATCTCTGCCTCATCCCTTACTCCTCCCAGAGAGATCCGAATGAATTTCCTCTCCAACGCACGAGCGATGGAGCGCCCCAGGGAGGTCTTGCCGACACCGGGCGGACCGACAAAACAGAGGATTGGCCCCTTCATCGGTTCCTTCAACTTTTTAACGGCCAAGAACTCGATGATCCGCTCCTTCACCTTTTCGAGGTCATAATGGTCCTCGTTCAGGACCGCCTGAGCCCGGCTGAGGTCGAGGTTGTCCACTGTTTTCTTATTCCACGGCATCGTGACGAGGTAGTCGAGATAGGTTCTGGAAACGGTATATTCCGCGGAAATTGGATTCATCCGCTCCAGCCGATTGACTTCTTTATAGGCGATCTCCTCTACTTTTTGCGGCATCCCTGCATTTCGGACCTTCTCTTTGAGTTCCTGGATTTCAGCCTGATAGGGATCTTCTTCCAACGCCTCCCTCTGCCCTCGCGCAGAAGGACGGGGAGAGTGATCCTTCTGAAATTTCCCTGCCTCTTTTCCGGGATTGAGCAGGGCATGGGGTCGGGACGGAGAGGATTGAATCTCCCGGTTGAAGTGATGGAAGACTTTCTTCAATCGCTCCAATGGATCAACGGTCTCAAAAATTTCTTGCTGTTCCTTCAATCCCAAATGCAGGGTGATGGCAATCAGGTCAGCGAGTCTTCCCGGGTGGTCAATCTTGTCGAGGGTTTTCAATATCTCTTCAGGCAGGGGTTTTCCCCCGGACAGAGAAATTTTGAAGAGGGCTCCGATGCTCTGAACCAGAGTTTCGGAGAGGACCGTCCTTTCTTGATGCTCGTTGATCTCACTGACGTCAGCCTTGAAATAGGGGGTCTCGCGAGTAACGTTTTGCAGGGAGACTCTTGATAGTCCCTCTACGAGAATCTTCATCCCTCGATTGGGCAACTTGACCAATTGGAGAATTTTGCAGACCGTTCCGATGGAGAGAAGGTCCTTGGGTTGTGGGTCTTTGAGAGAGGGATCGCGCAGGCCGACACATCCGACGACGCTATTCTCCAATAAGACCTTATTTAAGATGACGAGTGCTTCATCGGACTGGAAAAAAAGGGGAGCAACCACGTAAGGAAAGATGACCGTCTCCTTCAGGGGGATGAAGAGAAGTCTTTGCGGAATGGCAATGTTTTCTGACTTATAGAGATATTTCACAAAAAGATCCAGCTCTGAATTGAAAAACAGGGATTATTATACGAAAATGGTGACATTTGTCAACGGAGTTCGAGGAGCTCTTTCAGGCAGGGCCAGGCCTCGGGTGAACCCCAATCCCGCTCGCCGATCGTCTTCCCAATCAACCTCCCTTCTCGATCGATGATAAATGTCTGGGGAACCCACCCCCGTACTCCGTATTGATCCATTACCTTTTCCTTTAAAAGCAAGAGAACAGGAAGAGTGATCTTCCTTTCATTGACGATTTTCTGAGCAGCTTTTTTTCTTTCTCCATCAATGGCAATTAAAAGGAACACCAATTGATCTCCCTTTTCGGCAGAGAATTTCTCCAGCACAGGGAGCTCCTCTTTACAGGAATCACACCAGGTGGCCCAGAAAGTGATCAGAACAGGCTTTCCCCTAAACTGACTCAGGCTGATCGTCTTACCATCCAAACTATTGAGGGAGAAAACAGGGGCCTCTTTTCTTTCTGGAAACCTTTGAACGCCGAAAGAGTCACAGGAAGGACTTCCTTTTTGAGAGGGGGAAGCAGCTCTTCCAAACTGAAGGAAGGGAATGACCAGGACCAGTATTCCCAGTGTGATCGAAGACAGCAGAACGATTTTCCTCTTCATATCGGTCCCCCGATAGAGCCAATCCAACCAAAGACTAAGATATATTTCTCATCCCGTCAACCCTTCCGCTCGCCCTGTCCATCTTGTTTATTGAGTCCCCCTGAACTCGGTGAAAACCTAAAAGGAATGTGATGGACTGGTGAGGGCACGGTGATTGGATTGATGGCAGTTCTTCCACCAGCACATTTATTGCCTCTTGCGGCCTCAAATACCCTCTTTTTTTGGATGTCACCTATCCTAGTATTTTCTCTAAAAATAATGCTTGACAAGATTTTTGGCTTGCTGTATAAGGGCACCAAAAGCATTTCTTCCTCAACAATTCCAAATCAAAATCTGCGATAGTAATTGGCCTCTGATTAGAAACGAATAACCACCTTTTTCTGCAGCAAAGAGGGGGGCGATAGGGTGGGAAAAAGAGTTCAAAAACCTGGTCTTCGAAACGGCGAAGCCAGGCTTTATTTTTTGTGGACATCCTTGGCTTTGGTTTTAATCCTTAGGGAGGTGACTTATGCGGTTTAAGACAATAATCATGCCTTTTTGCTTTGGATTGATCTTCTTTTCTCCTAATTTTCCTAGCTCCCTTTTAGCGCAACCTTCCAGTGCTCCATGTCTAACCTGCCCAGGATCTCAGTGGCCCCTGGAATCTCTTATAGACCGGTATGCTGAAAACCAACAATATCAGGGGGTATACTCTTTGTACAAGGGAGCTAACGAGGACTGGCAGACCCGCAATTGGGATCAGGCAATAAGTAAGTACTGGTCTGTCACCCAAAGGGCCCCTTCGACTCCCCTCGCCGCCCTATCCCATATGAGGATTGGCTTAGCTCTAAAGTACAGTAACCGCTGGGATGAGGCCATCAGTGAGTTTCAAAAAGGGATAGCAATCATTCCGGGTACGAGAGAGGCTCAGGATGCCAAGACCAGCATTGCATGTGTCTATACTGTCCGCGGGATGTACGATGATGCTCTTGGTCTCCTAAGAGAGGTTTTAGCAGAGACCAAAGACTGGGATCAAATCAAGTACTGCAACTCTTGGATAAAGAAGCTCCTGATATTAAAGGGATTAGCAACAAGAGGACAATTGAGGTCGTGCGGCCCCAAGGCCCTAACTGCCATGCTTAAAATTAAAGGAAAAGAACCCCTGGCAGATGAGGAGGTAGCCTCTCTTCCAACAAAAGGAAATCAAATCTCGATGGAAGAGCTTAGACAAATCGCTGAAGCCAAGGGGCTTAACCCCATTGGAATGAGGATGACTGTGGCCCAGTTAAGTACCGTCGAGTTGCCTATCGTCGCTTTGCTCAGGCCTGGCCACTACGTTATTGTGCTTGCAGTTGACCAAAAAGGATACAAGATTATCGATCCGGAAAGGGGAGATACGCCGATTACCATTTATTCCACGGAGATATTGGAGAGAGATTGGACTGGATATGTTCTCACTTTCGCCGAAGATACCAAACAAAGAATGGCTCATCCCATTCTGACGCGTAAAGAGATGGAGACACTTTACGGTGGAGGATGCGAATGTTGCCCGGGGGGAGATCTCGGGGGAGAAGAGGATAACCCGAATGTAGTATTTGATAAGATTGAGCGTCAGATTAAGGGGTGCGTCTCCCGAGGAGGAATGCCGAAGATACTGGTCAACACGTTCAATCTTAACTTAGTGGTAGAAGACATCGATCTTTCTTATTCAGGGCTTGGGCCCAAGGTGGAAATAAAGAGAACTTACAACGGCGATGACCCTGGGGAGAGTATTTTCGGCAGGAGTTGGACCTTTAATTACAATGTTAGCCTCTCCGAGGGCGCATACGGATACACAGTGACTGTGCGAAGAGGGTCGGGCAAGATCGAACAATTTAGCCATTTGGGGGGAGGAGTCTACAGGGCCCCCTTAGGGGTCCACGATGAGTTAACGAAGCATCTCGATGACGGAACCTATTCCCTCTGGATAAAACGGGATAAGACTACTCAGAGCTTCAACAGCAGCGGCAAACTGACAAGTATTGTAGATCGAAATGGAAGTGCGATTACTTTCCAATATGATGTTTCGGGAAATTATCTTACCTCCATCACTGACGCTGTTGGTCGAATCACGACTTTCGCCTATTGGGAAGGCATCAACAAGGTTCATTACATCACGGACCCCGCAGGTCGGCAAGCTATCTTCACATATGAAAACGGGAACTTGAAAACCCAAACGGATATGGCAGGGAATACCGTAACCTATGAGTACACCCCAGATAGCTATAATGATATAAAATCGATTATTACTTCATCTGGAACAACCTCGCTGGCCTACTACTATAGCTGGCTGGTAGGAGCCTATTACGTTAACTCTATTGCCGATCCACTGGGAAATGCCAGAAGGTATTGGTACTGCAGGTATCCTGAATACTCTTGCCCATTCATAGATCAATCCGACACAGGAGTTCAGGATGCCCGGGGTAACTGGATTTATTATCACACCGGGCCTTGCGGTAGCAGCAGTACGTGGGGGTTCAAGGATTCACTAGGCAACCAGACTTCCTTTGGTTATGACGGAAATTGCAACCGCACATCCATCACGAACGCAAACGGCCACACCACAACGATCGGGTATAATGCCTATGGCGATATCACTTTCATCAAAGATCCGGTTTGTGCTGATTTGGGTTGCCAAACCACCTTCACCTATTGGAACAATGGAGGCGTTGAAAGGGATTATCTTAAAGAAATCATCGATCCCCGCAATTCCAATTATAAGTACACATTCCAGTATTCCGACGACGGAAAATGGAACCTGAGATTTATCACAGACCCTCTCAACAAAATAACCGAATTCAGATACAACCCTTCGGGCAACGGACAGTTGACCGAATTCATCGATGCACGAAACAACAACACGACCTTCACCTACGACGCAGATGGCAACGTAGCGACCGTGACCGGTCCACTCATCGGGTCGCCGCCATCCTACTACTCTCTGGGCGCAACTTTAGGTTATGACAATGTAGGCCGTCTTACAAGCTTAACCGATGCCAGAGGCAACGTGACCCACTACGAATACGATGGCATTGACCGGCTCAAAAAGATTACCTATCCTGACACGAAAACTGTCGAATATACCTACTTCTGCTGCGGTCAGAGCACAGTAAAGGATGAGAATGGAAAGGTAACGACTTATCAGCCCGATGCGGACAACAGGCTTTGGAGGGCCTTTGATCCGGAAGGAGGCATGACCGAGTTGCAGTACGATGTAAACGGGAACCTCAGATACCTTATCGATCCAAAAAACCAGACGACTGAATTTATGTATTTCGCACAGGTGGACCGACTTCAAAAAATCAAATACCCAGAAGGAGATCCCGCTGAAGAGTTCGATTATTACCCCGCCGGGAATCTGAAATCGAAGAAAACCCGAAAGCTCGAACAGACAGATTTCGTTTACAACAAGAACGTCAGGGTAACGAGCATATCCGGCCCCAGCGTGTCAATCGGCTACGGTTATGATAATGCGGGCAACCTCACCTCGATGACCGATTCAACCGGTTCCACCACCTTTGAGTATGATGAACTAAGTCGCCTAAAGTACGTTATCTATCCGGGCGGAAACAGGATAGACTATGCCTACAACGAGGTGGGCAATCTCTATACGATCGCCACCACCTTTGGGCTCGTTTCTTATGATTACGATGCTTACAATCGTCTTTCGAGAATCACCCTGCCAAATCTCAATGTCATTGACTACCATTACGACGAGAACAATTACAAAGGCAATCTGACGAGCATCCATTACCCGAATGGCACCTACACGACATTCGATTATGACAACAGAAACAGGATCATAGGGCTCACCAATAATCGCCCCGGAGGGATCATCTCGCAATATGCTTATATCCTGGACGGGGTAGGCAATAGAACCAGTGTTTCTTTTCAGGAGCCGCTTAGCTGGGTGCCTTCTCTGGTGGGTGTTGACTATAGCTACCTGCCTGGGAATTTCTTGACATCCGCGGGGGCGACCACCTACAGCTACGATCCAAATGGTAACCTTTACACGAGAACCCAGAGTGGCAATACCACAACCTACTCGTTTGATTCACAGGACAGACTCACGGGGGTTTCTTCTCCATCTCTCAACTTCCAGTACCAATATGATGGGTTATTCAATAGAGTTTCAAAGACAGACAGCGGAACAACTACAAGATATCTTGTTGATCCAAATGGATTTCTGCCACAGGTGATTGCGGAAATGGATGGATCTTATAACATCACGAGCTATTATGTCTATGACGGAATTGGGCTGGTGGCCAAGATGGTTGGAAATAACGCGTACTATTACCATTACGATGGCTCTGGCAACACCATTGCCATGACCGATGCAAGCGGCAACTTGGTAAACAAGTATGCTTATGATGAGTTTGGGAATCTCATGAATGCGGTAGAGGCCATTCCAAATCCTTTCTTATTTGTGGGTCAATACGGGGTAATGGACGATGATAATGGTCTTCTTTACATGAGAGCGAGGTATTACGATCCCCAGGTGGGGAGGTTCGTCAACAAAGAACCGATTAGGTATTGGGGAGGCATCAATCTCTTCGCATACGCGGGAAATAATCCAATCAGCTTTGTAGACCCACTGGGGCTTGCAAGGGCAATATTTAATGGAAGTTCTATTTCATTATGGTCAGACAACGGAGCATATCTTGGAACTTGGTCAGCCAGCTCTGGAAGAGGAGGCGGTATAAGCGAACCGTGGCTTGGACCCATACCACCCGGTTTATATTATGCTGAACCGGGTTCCACTCAAACTGTAAGTATCTTTTCTCCGATTTGGTTTTTCTTTGGGCAGGAGAGCTGGGGAACCCAGCGGCTTCCTTTAATCCCAGACCCAAACACGGAAACGTACGGCAGGTCAAGATTTTTTATTCACGGAGGTTCACGAAAGCAGACAGGCGGATGCGTCCAGATTCCAAAGGAGCGTTCTTTCTTTGAGGCTTGGGAGGGCACCAAGGAGATGCTTTGGCTTACAGTTGTCTATGGGAGGGGGACTAGATGATAAGAATTATTCCTGTGAGGTGGTCATTGGCTTGTTTTGCTGGTTTGGTCTTAGGGGTTATAACTTCCGTCGTACCATTCCTGCTTTGGCGAAAGGTTGCCTTAAGTCAGGGGCATGAATTTGTTGTAGATATTTTAATTATCCTCTGTCTCCTTATAGGTAGCGGGCTGTTTACGAGATCCTCTGTAGGTCTAATTTCAGCTTCGATCGAGCTTTTCATTATCGTTTTTCTTTCCTCGGTTATCACCGCCTTTGCTGTGCTTGTCATGGATCGCTATGGTTACGAATCCATTACGGTCGAAACTATCTTAAATGGCCTCCCAGCGTCTTTAGTTTTTGCTTTACCGTCTTTTTTATTAGTATTCATTTGGCTTCTTTTCAAATATGGGAGTCATAAGAAAAGCGGACCCGGCGTCACCCCTTAACCGATTAGTCATAGCATGACCGCGAGGTGCAAACAACTCGGCAGGCCGGCGCTGAGAGAGGTCAGGCCGCAAGATGAGACATGATGAACCCAATCGCACCAAGGTATGACAACAGAAACAGGATGACAGGGCTCACCAATAACCGCCCCGGAGGGATCATCTCTCAATATGCCTACACCCTGGATGGGGTAGGGAACAGGATCAATGTTTCTTTTCAGGAGCCACTGAGCTGGACCCCGTCACTGGTAGGTGTTGGCTACAACTATCTGCCCGGGAACTTCTTGACCGCTGCTGGAGCAGTCACCTACAATTACGATGCAAACGGCAATCTTTACACGAGAACCCAGGGCGGAAATACAACAACTTACTCATTCGATTCGCAAGACAGACTCACGGGGATCTCCTCTCCTTCGTTAAATATCCAGTACCAGTACGATGGGCTGTTCAATAGAGTTTCAAAGACAGACGGCGGAACAGCTACAAAATATCTCGTTGATCCAAATGGATTTCTTCCTCAGATCATTGCCGAGATGGACGGGGCATACAACATCACGAGTTATTATGTGTATGATGGAATTGGTCTGGTAGCTAAGATGAGTGGTTCGAATGTGTATTATTACCATTACGACGGCTCTGGCAATACCATTGCCATGACCGATTCAAGCGGCAACATGGTAAATAAATATGCTTATGATGAGTTTGGAAACCTTATGAATGCGGTAGAGACCGTCCCAAATCCCTTTCTCTATGTGGGTCAATACGGGGTAATGGACGATGATAATGGCCTTCTCTACACGAGAGCGAGATATTACGACCCGCAAGCGGGGAGGCTTATCAATAAAGATCCGATTCGCTATTCGGGAGGTCTCAATCTCTTCACATACGTTGATAGTGTCGGAAAACCCCATTTCGTGACCAATTCACATGTATACGGCAACGCTATCTTAAACCACAATTTGAATGCGAAATTATCTTACTTTACATTAGGTACCGGATTGGCTTCGGTTGGAACGAATCCTTATCTTTACACAGCTAACAATCCTATAAACTTTGTAGATCCATTAGGCCTCTATAGGCAAAGAGTATTGGTTACGTTTACCTTTCTGCTTAGAGGCGTTTTCATATTGGGACAAGAGAATGATGATGGCACCTGGGCTTGGGGCTTAGCAGTCCCCATTGATGAAGAAGGCAACTGGATTGTTTTACCGTACTCGGGCAAGTTCGAAGAGGAAAAACCATGCTCATGATAAGAAAGTGCAAAGGATTCATAGATAGCAAATTAAATCTAATTCTTACAATCGTACTTATAATTGTAATGATTTTGACAGTCATTATAACTAAATTGTTTCTCGAGAAATAGTCCTACAAATAAGAAAGCCTTTATCAACGATTTGCGTAAAAAAGTTTAAAGAACCGTGTTGATGTGGTAAGGTAGCACAAAACTGACTCCCAAAGGAGGAAGCATAGAGTGCTAAAACCACGAGAAAGGCAGGTTGGCTTCTATGATGCAGATTATGTTTGTGAACAACTTATACCTTCTCAGAGCTTTTATCGCAAATTTAGAGAGATTGTGGAACCTCTGATCGGGGATGAGCACTTCGAGACCATGTACTGTGAGGATAATGGCCGACCAGCAATCTCCCCAGCCCTCCTTGCTATGGCCACAATTCTTCAGTTCTATAAGAACCTATCGGACCGGGAGATGGAAAGGGTGTGCATGTTCGACATCGAAGTCAAATATGCATTGGGATTAAAGCTGAACGAAAGACCCTTCGATCACTCCTCTCTTGGAGACTTTAGAAAAAGGCTTCTGGAGAACGGTAAAGAAAAGGAGATATTCGACCGCATCCTTAGCCATCTGGTAGAGCAGGGTCTGATCGAAAAAGACGAAATTCAGAGGATCGATGCAACTCACGTCATTGCTGATATAGCGATTCCAACTATGGTGACTCTTGTAAAGAAAGGAATCTATGAAATTCTTAAATCTTTGAGACGCCGACACGAGGGAACCCTCAAGAAAGTCGAGAGTGAAATCAAACTATCTGAATACACTAAGGAGAAAATCAACCTCGAAGCTCCCGGCCGTATGGACATGGAGAAGAAAAAAAAGAAACTGGTAGAGGTGGTCAATGATGCTCATGTTGTTCTGAAACATGCAAAGGGAATAAAAGCTGACAGGAATCTGAAGAAAGGGATTGAGCTGCTAAAAAGAATTCTTCAGGAAAACATCGAAGAAGATCAGGAGGGGGATCCTAAAGAAAAGGACTACAAAGAGAAACCAAAAGACATCCTGGTTTCTCCTGTGGATCCGGACGCCCGATATGGAGCCAAGTCACACACGAAGAGATTCACGGGTTACAAGGCAAGTATTACTGAGACCATCAGCAGCCGTTTCATCACAAGCATCAAAGCTATGGCTGGAAACCGCCCCGATGGAGAGACTGCGGTTTCGGCTATAACGGAGCAAAAAGCTCAGGGCCTTACCCCTCCCAAGGTGATTGGGGATACTGCCTACGGAGATGGGATATATCGAAAGGATCTGAAGAAAGATGGCACACAAATAGTTGCTCCTCTTAAGGAGAAAAATGATAGGACTAAGTCTATCTATTCCAAAAACTTGTTCCAGTATGATCAGGACAAACAGACCCTGACGTGCCCTCAAGGAGTGACCACAAAGGCAAGCTTTTACGATAAACGGAGACACGTAAAAACATTTCATTTTCTAATGAGGACGTGCAAAAAATGTCCGGTTCAGAGCAAATGTACGAAAGACAAGGATGGA
>Ga0335070_10000839_pt1 | contig 35289 bp, 37 predicted proteins | sample Lox_Sample_13_FD_206722 | JGI IMG/M metagenome (GOLD analysis project Ga0335070, IMG submission 206722) | Soil microbial communities from Loxahatchee National Wildlife Refuge, Florida, United States - Lox_Sample_1.3 | ecosystem: Environmental > Terrestrial > Soil > Wetlands | place: USA... | reverse complement strand
TATCGTCCGCCCGAGCCGTACAAGGGCAAGGGCGTGCGGTACGAAGGTGAGTATGTCCGCCGCAAGGAAGGCAAGAAGAAATGACGACGAAGCTTTTCGACCGCCGCAAGAAGCGCACGCGCTTCCGCATCGTCACCAACGCATCGGGTCGGCCGCGCCTGTCGGTGTTCCGCTCGGGCCGGCACATCTACGCGCAGGTCATCGACGACACGCACAAGTCGACGATCGCGGCGGCATCCACCAACGAGAAAGAAGGCAAGGCCGCCAAGACCTGGAACGTCGAGGCGGCCAGCACGGTCGGCAAGAAGATCGCCGAACGCGCCATCGCCAAGGGAATCAAGCAGGTCGTGTTCGATCGCGGCGGCTACATCTATCACGGGCGCATAAAGGCGCTCGCCGATGCGGCGCGCGAAGGCGGCCTGGAATTTTGAGAGAGAGCTAAACCATGGCGCGTGAAGAAGGCAGACGGCGGGATCGCGGCGATCGCGAAGAACGCGACAACGAGTTCGTCGACAAGCTCGTCCACATCAACCGTGTGGCCAAGGTGGTCAAGGGCGGCCGGCGTTTCGGTTTCGCGGCGCTCGTCGTCGTCGGCGACCAGCGCGGCCGTGTCGGCTACGGCCACGGCAAGGCCCGCGAGGTTCCCGAGGCGATCCGCAAGGCGACGGACGAGGCCAAGAAGTCCCTCATCCGGGTTCCGCTGAAGGACGGCCGCACGCTGCATCACGAAGTGCGCGGTCATCACGGTGCCGGCAAGGTCATCGTGCGTCCCGCTCCGGCCGGCACCGGCGTCATCGCGGGCGGACCGCTCCGCGCCGTTTTCGAAGCGCTCGGCGTGGGCGACGTCGTGTCCAAGTCGCTCGGAACGTCCAATCCGTACAACATGGTGCGTGCCGTTTTCGACGCGCTGCAAAGCCAGCAAAGCCCGCGCATGGTGGCGCAGCGCCGCGGCCGCAGCGTGACCGAGATCATCGCGCGCCGCGAAGGCCAGAAGGGCGAGCAGGCCTCTGCCTCCTAGGGAATCCAATCATGGCTGACAAGAACACCAAGAAGACTGTGACCGTGCGCCAGATCCGCAGCGCGGCGCGCCGACCCGCCATCCAAGCGCAGACCCTGCGCGGGCTCGGACTCGGCAAAATCCGCCGCACGCGCACGCTGGAAGACACGCCTTCGGTCCGCGGAATGATCGCTTCGATCCAGCACCTCGTCGAGATCGTCGAAGACAAGAAATGAAGTTGATGGCGCGGTCCGCCGCTGCCGACCCGCCACGGAGAGTCATCATGAAGCTCAACGAAATTCGCAACAATCCCGGCGCGCACAAGCGCAAGGCCAAGGTCGGCCGCGGCTCGTCCTCGGGTCTCGGCAAGACGTCGGGACGCGGCGTCAAAGGTGCCAAGGCCCGCACCGGCACCAAAGTGTACGGCTTTGAAGGCGGCCAGATGCCGCTGCACATGCGCATGCCCAAGCGCGGCTTCAACAACATCTTCGCCAACGACTTCGTCGAGCTCAATCTGGGCCGGCTCCAGAAGGCGATCGACGAGAAGAAGATCGACGCGGGCCAGAAGATCACGGGGGAAACGCTCAGGAAGGCGACTATCGTCCATAAGAACCGGGATGGCGTACGCCTTCTCGGCACGGGCGAACTCAAGTCCAAAATCGACATCGAGGTGGCGGGTGCGTCCGCTTCGGCGCGCGAGGCCATCGAAAAGGCCGGCGGCACGCTGACGACGACGTTCAAGAAGGCCAACTACATGAACAAGAAGGGCGAGCCGGGCAAAAGGAAGCAGCGCCGCGCCAAAGCCGCCGAAAAGCGGGCAGCCCTCAACGGTTAGGCTATATTGGCCCCGTCCCGCGCTTGTCGCGGGACAGGACCGACCCGATATAAAGTCGGCCTGATTCGGGAGAACGTCATGGCGTCAGCAGCCGAACAATTGGCCGCCAACTTCAATTTCAGCAGTTTCGGCAAGGCGACGGAGCTTCGCCAGCGCATCCTGTTCACGCTCGGCGCGCTGATCGTCGCGCGTCTGGGCACCTACATCCCGATGCCGGGGATCGATCCGGGCGAACTGGCGCGTCAGCTGACGCAGCAGTCCGGCGGCCTCCTGGACGTGTTCAACGTACTGGCCGGCGGCGCCATCAGCCGCATGGCGATCTTCTCGCTCGGCATCATGCCGTACATCTCCGCCTCGATCATCATCCAGCTGATGACGACGGTCTTCCCCGATCTCGAGAATCTGAAGAAGGAAGGCGAGGCGGGGCGGAAGATCCTCAACCAGTACACGCGCTACGGGACGGTCGGGCTCGCCGCGGTGCAGGCCTACGGCATCGCGCTGGGGCTCGAGCATTGGGGCCATGTCGTCATTCAGCCAGGCCTGTTTTTCCGGCTTTCGTCGGTCATCACGCTGACCGGCGGCACGATCCTTCTGATGTGGATCGGCGAGCAGATCACGAGCCGCGGCGTGGGCAACGGCATTTCGCTCATTATCTTCGCCGGCATCGTCGCCAGGTTCCCGCAATATATCGGTCAGGCCTTCGAGTCGGTCCGCACCGGTTCGATCGGTCCGATCATGATCATCGGCGGCGCGCTCTTCATCGCGGCGCTCGTCACGGGGATCGTTTTCATGGAGCGCGCCCAGCGGCGCCTGCTCGTGCAGTATCCCAAGCGCCAGGTCGGCAATAAGATGTACGGTGGGGAATCTTCGCACCTGCCGCTGAAGCTCAACGTCTCGGGCGTCATTCCGCCGATCTTCGCGTCGTCGATCCTTCTGATGCCGACGACGGTCGCGGGATTCAACGCGCAGAACATCCCGGACTGGCTGCAGACGATCGTGACCTACATCAGCCACGGACAGCCGCTCTACCTCGTCCTCTACGGACTCATGATCCTGTTCTTCTCGTTCTTCTACACCTCGATCGTCTTCAATCCCGAGGAAACGGCCGACAATCTGCGAAAATATGGCGGGTTCATCCCCGGCATCCGGCCCGGCAAGAAAACGGCAGAGCATATCGACTACGTGCTGACGCGCATCACGGTCGTCGGCGCGCTCTACCTCGCCGTCGTGTGCCTGATCCCGGAAATCGCGTTCAGCTATTACAGCATTCCGTTCTATCTCGGCGGCACGTCGGTCCTGATCGTCGTCAGCGTCACGATGGATACGGTTGCGCAGATACAGAGCCATCTGATCGCGCAGCAATATGAAGGCCTGATCAAGAAGGCCAAGCTTCGGGGGGCGCGTCGTTGAATTTGGTGTTGTTCGGACCACCCGGTGCCGGCAAGGGCACGCAGGCCAAGGTCCTGGTGGAGTCGCGGGGGCTGCCACAGCTCTCGACCGGAGACATGTTGCGTGCGGCCGTCAAGGCGGGCTCGCCGCTCGGCAAGAAAGTCGATGCGCTGCTGACCAAGGGTGAACTCGTTTCCGACGACATCGTCATCGACATCATCGCCGAGCGTTACGACCAGCCCGACTGCGCAAAGGGTGCCGTGTTCGACGGATTTCCGCGCACCATTCCACAAGCCGAAGCGCTGGACGCCATGCTCGCCAAGCGCGGCAAGAAGATCGACGTCGTCCTCGAATTACGCGTCAACGACAAGGTCCTCCTGGATCGCGTCGAGCAGCGGATCAAGGAAGGCGGCATCCTGCGTTCCGACGACACGCCGGAGACGCTGCAGCATCGCCTCGGCGTCTACTACAAGAACACCGCGCCTCTGCTCGACTATTACGGCAAGCAGGGCAAGGTCGTGACCGTCGACGGCATGGCGCCGATCGCCGACGTCACCCGGCAGATTGCGGCCGCGCTCGATAAAGCGGCCGGGGCCCGATAGGTCCTTGTCCGGCCGCGCGCGCCACGTTCTGTTCGCCGCTGTCGTTGCGCTTCTCTTCGTTTCGCCGGCGATGGCTGGCACGCCGCTCACGGATCAATTCGACAAGGCGGTGCAGGACGCCGGCGGAGATTTTTCCGGCGCCGTCCTCGTCACGCGCGACGGCGACATCGTCTTCGACAAGGCGTACGGCATGGCCGACATTGAGGCGCGCCATCCAAATCTCTCGACGACGAGTTTTCACATCGGCGGACTGTCCCGCGCCTTCACCGCCACCATCGTGATGATGCTGGTCGAAAAGCGGCGCTTGTGGCTCGACAACACGCTCGACCAGATGCTTCCCGGAACGCCGGGCGGCGATCGGGTTCGCATCCGGGACCTGCTGGCAAGCGATCCCGCGTCGCTCGCCGGCCGTCCGGCCTACAACCTCCTGGCGCGCGTCGTCGAAGCACGGACCGGCGAGCCGTTCGCCGATACGGTGAATTCCGATTTCTTCGGTCCGATGTGGCTGAAGGGAAGCGGCATCGACACCGGCGATGCCGGCGACGTCAGGCGAAAGGTTATGTGCGCGACGCGTCGGGCGATCTAACGCCGGCGCCGTCGCCGGACTGGGCGGCTCTGCTCGGCGATGCGTCCGCCTACGCGACGACGCGCGATGCGCTTCGGTGGCTCAATGCATTCTTCGACGATGGGTTCGTCTCGGCCGCGTCGCGGCAGACGATGCTCGACTCCGGCTATGGCGGTTTCCTCGCCGACAGCCGGACGTTTGGCGAGCCCCTCTACCGGCAGGCCAGCAACGGCCATGGCTTCTCCTCGTTCGCCGCCTGTCTTCCGAAGCATGGCGTCACGGTCATCGTGTTCGGCAATGTCGAGGGCGAGGGGATGGAGCGGATCGGCGACCGGTTGACGGCCATCGCGCTGCAGGCACCGTGAGCGGGGGCGTTTTGGCGGGAAGTTTCGCGAGTCTGACAGGCCTTCCGGCCGTCCCGCGTGAAAGTTTTTGAAAGCTAATGTAAATCAACTGGTTACCAACCATTGACTGGGGGGTCGCGATTCATATAATCCGCGCCCTTGCGGACGATTTCCCTGGAAATTTCCGGCGTTTTTTCGCGTGCGATTCGCAGCCGCGGGCCGGTCTTTTGCATTGCCGTCGTTCGGCTGGAACAAACAAGCCGTTTCAAAGCCCTGGTGGCATTCGGAGAAACTCGTGGCACGCATCGCCGGCGTCAATATTCCCACCCAGAAGCGGGTCGAAATCGGGCTTCGCTACATCCACGGAATCGGCCCGGCAAAGGCCAAGGAAATCTGCGAGAAGGTCGGCATCGCGACTTCGCGCCGCGTTCACGACCTGACCGAGGCTGAAATCATCCAGATCCGCGAAGCCATCGACCGCGATTATCTCGTCGAGGGCGATCTGCGCCGCGAAGTGGCGATGAACATCAAGCGCCTGATGGATCTCGGCTGCTATCGCGGCTTGCGTCACCGCAAGGGCCTTCCGGTCCGCGGACAGCGCACCCACACCAATGCGCGCACGCGCAAGGGCCCCGCGAAAGCGATCGCCGGCAAGAAGAAGGTAACCAAGTAGTCTCATGGCAGCCCCAGCAGCAGAGAAGAAAGCGGGCCGCGCTCGCAAGAAAGAAAAGAAGAACGTCGTGGTCGGCGTCGCGCACGTTGCCGCCACGTTCAACAACACGATCATCACGATCACGGACCAGCAGGGCAATTCGGTATCCTGGTCGTCGGCGGGCATGATGGGTTTCAAGGGTTCGCGCAAGTCCACGCCCTACGCGGCGCAGGTCGCCGCTGAAGACGCCGGCAAGAAGGCCATGGAACACGGCATGCGCACGCTGGAAGTCGAAGTGACCGGTCCGGGTTCGGGCCGCGAGTCCGCGCTTCGGGCGCTGCAGGCCGTCGGTCTGGTCGTCACCTCGATCCGCGACGTCACGCCGATCCCGCACAATGGATGCCGCCCGCCGAAGCGCCGGCGCGTCTAGTTAGAGAGTTTGCTTTCGGAATTGAGCCTACCCGTCGAACGAAATGGGCGCGGTCCGACGCGTCCGGGAAACGATGAGGAATTTATGTTTCAGAAGAACTGGCAAGAACTGATCAAGCCGGGAAAGTTGAAGATCGAAGCGGGCCATGAGCCCGGCAAGTCTGCGACGATCACGGCGGAACCGTTGGAGCGCGGCTTCGGCCTGACGCTCGGCAACGCGCTGCGCCGCGTGCTGCTGTCCTCGTTGCAGGGCGCGGCCGTCACCTCGATCCAGATTGAGGGCGTGCTGCACGAATTCTCTTCGATCGCCGGCGTACGCGAAGACGTCACCGACATCGTGCTGAACGTGAAGCAGATGGCGCTGCGCATGCATGCCGAAGGTCCGCGGCGCCTGTCGCTGAAGGCGCAGGGGCCGTGCGAGGTCACTGCCGGCATGATCACCGGCACCTCGGACATCGAGATTCTCAATCCCGAGCTCGTCCTCTGCACGATCGACGAGAAGGTTGAGTTCCGCATGGAACTCACCATCGCGACCGGCAAGGGCTACGTCCCGGCGGACCGCAACCGTCCGGAAGACGCGCCCATCGGCCTGATCCCGGTCGACTCGCTGTTCTCGCCGGTCAAGAAGGTTTCCTACAAGGTCGAGAACACCCGCGAGGGCCAGATCCTCGACTATGACAAGCTTTCGCTCATCGTCGAGACCAACGGCGCGGTCACGCCGGACAATGCCGTCGCCTATGCGGCGCGCATTCTCCAGGACCAGCTCCAGGTGTTCATCAACTTCGAAGAGCCGCGCGAGCGCGTTGCCGAAGAGGCCAAGCCCGATCTCGCCTTCAATCCGGTTCTGCTCAAGAAGGTGGACGAGCTCGAGCTCTCCGTCCGTTCGGCGAACTGCCTGAAGAACGACAACATCGTCTATATCGGCGACCTCATCCAGAAGACCGAAGCCGAAATGCTCCGGACGCCGAATTTCGGACGCAAGTCGCTCAACGAGATCAAGGCCGTTCTCGCGGAAATGGGCCTGCATCTCGGCATGGAAGTGCCCGGCTGGCCGCCCGAAAACATCGAGGACCTCGCCAAGCGTTACGAGGATCAGTACTGAACGTTATAGCCCCTCATGCTGCGACAAGCTCAGCCTGAGGAAACGAAAAATCCGTCCTCATCCTGAGCTTGTCGAAGGATGAGGGTGAAACTCAAAGCGGAAGTGCCATGCGCCATCGCAATTCGGGCCGTAAGCTCAACGTCACCACGTCTCATCGCACCGCCATGTTCGCGAACATGATGGCCGCGCTGATCAAGCACGAGCAGATCAAGACGACGCTGCCGAAGGCCAAGACCATCCGTCCTGTGATGGAGAAGCTCGTGACGCTCTCGCGCCGCGGCGCCAAGGACCTGCACGCGCGCCGTCAGGCGCTCTCCCAGATCCGCGACGAGGCGCAGGTCAAGAAACTGTTTGAAGTCATCGGCCCGCGTTACGCCTCCCGCGCCGGCGGCTATACGCGCGTCCTGAAGGCGGGCTTCCGCCACGGCGACAACGCGCCGATGGCTTTCATCGAATTCATCGATCGCGACGAAGAGGCGAAGGGCCTGGATTCCGGGCCCGTCGAGATCCGCGACGAGGACGAGGGCGAGGACTAGTCCTCACTTTTGCCATGCTTTGAATTAGATTTGGGGGCGGCTTCGGCCGCCCTTTTTCATTGGCAGCGATGAAGGAATTGTCATGACGTTTCGCCTGGTCCCGCTCCTGGTTTCCCTCATCCTGCTGGCGCTTCCCGCCTGCGCGGAGCCGGCGCGCGCCGTCCCGTCGTCGATGCCCCAGGTGCAACTGACGTTCGCGCCGCTGGTCAAGCGTGTCGCGCCGGCGGTCGTCAACGTCTATGCCCGTTCCGTCGTGCAGGCGCCGATGAATCCCTTCTTCAACGATCCGCTGTTCGCCCAGCTCTTCGGCAACCCGCAGATGCGCCAGCGCGTGCAGCAATCGCTCGGCTCGGGCGTGATCGTGCGCGGCGACGGCATCATCATGACGAACAATCACGTCGTGCAGGGCGGAACCGACATCGTCGTGGCGCTGGCCGACAAGCGCGAGTTCAAGGCCAAGGTCCTGCTGGCGGATCCGCGCACCGATCTCGCCGTCCTCAAGATCGACACCAGGGGCGAGCAGCTTCCGACCGTCGCCTTCGCCGACAGCGATCGCGTGCAGGTCGGCGATCTCGTCCTGGCGATCGGCGATCCCTTCGGCGTCGGCCAGACCGTCACGATGGGCATCGTTTCGGCGCTCGCGCGCACCCAGGTGAGCGCCTCCGACTATCAGTTCTTCATCCAGACCGACGCGGCGATCAACCCGGGCAATTCGGGCGGCGCGCTGGTCACCACGGACGGCAAGCTCGCCGGCATCAACACCTCGATCCTGTCGCGCACAGGTGAGTCCATCGGCATTGGCTTCGCGATACCTGCCAATCTCGCCCGCCGGGTGTTGGAGGGCGCTCTCGGCGGCGGCGTAAAGCTCGCCTGGATCGGCGCGGACGGACAGCCGGTCACGGCCGACATCGCCGCGAGCCTCGGCATCTCGGTTCCCAATGGCGTCCTGTTGCGCAGCATCTATCCCGGCGGCCCGGCGGCGAACGCCGGTCTCAAGACGGGGGACGTGGTGTTCTCAGTCGACGGTCAGCCGGTGAACGACATGCAAGCGCTCAACTATCGCATCGCGACGCATAAGCCGGGCGACGTCGTGAAGATGCACGTCCATCTCGGCAAGCAGGCTTCCGACATCGCGGTGACGCTGGCGCTGCCGCCGGAAAACCCGCCGCGCGAGCTGCAATCGATCGGCGGCCGCAATCCGCTCACGGGCGCCCGGATCGAGAATCTCTCGCCCGCCGCGGCGACCGAACTCCAGATGCCGCTGATGGCCAAGGGCGTGGCGATCGTGTCGGTCGCGCCCGGCACGCCGTCCGGCGGCTACGGCTTTCAGCCGGGCGATATCGTCCGCGCGGTCAACGGCGCCGAAATCCGCAGCACCGGCGACCTGCAGCGGGCCTTGTCCGACACCAACCACTGGGACCTCGTGATCGACCGCGGCGGACAGCGGCTGACGCTCAGCGTCGACGGCTAGAGCGCATCGCCCCGTCCTGCGCTAATCTGGGCGCATGAGCGATCTGTTCGAAGCCGGCGGGTTGGAGAAGGACGCACCGCGGCCGCTGGCCGACCGGCTGCGGCCGACGTCGCTGGCGGAAGTCGTCGGCCAGGATCACATCATCGGGCCTGAAGGTCCCATCGGCCGCATGATCGCGCTGGGCCGGCCGCATTCGATCATCCTGTGGGGGCCGCCGGGCACCGGCAAGACTACCATCGCCCGCTTGCTGTCGACGGCATTCAAGCTGCATTTCGAACAATTGTCGGCGGTGTTCAGCGGCGTCGCGGATCTCAAGAAGACGTTCGACGCGGCGCGCCAGCGACGGCGCATGGGGCAGGGCACGCTGCTTTTCATTGACGAGATACATCGCTTCAACCGCAGCCAGCAGGATTCGTTCCTGCCCGTGGTCGAGGACGGCACGGTCGTCCTGGTCGGCGCGACGACGGAGAATCCCTCGTTCGAACTGAACGGCGCGCTTTTGTCGCGCGCGCAAGTGCTGGTGCTGCGGCGCCTGGACGATACGGCTCTCGAAACCCTCATCCAGCGCGCGGAGGCGCATTACGGCGAGAAACTGAAGCTGACGGATGATGCGCGCGCCTCGCTGCGCGCCATGGCCGACGGCGACGGGCGCTATCTGCTCAACCTCGTGGAAGAGCTTGCGACGATCCGAACGGTTGCGCCGCTCGACTCGGCCGGGCTCGTCGCCGCGGTACAGAAGCGCGCGCCGCTCTACGACAAGTCCCGCGAGGAGCACTACAACATCATCTCGGCGCTGCATAAGTCGATCCGGGGATCGGATCCGGACGCGGCACTCTACTGGCTTGCGCGCATGCTGGCCGGCGGCGAACAGCCGCTCTACATCGCGCGGCGCCTGGTCCGTGCCGCCGTCGAAGACATCGGCATGGCCGATCCGAACGCGCTCGTCCAGGCGCTGGCGGCCAAGGACATGTTCGATTTCCTCGGCAGTCCCGAAGGCGAGATCGCGCTCGCCCAGACCGTGATCTACCTCGCCACCGCGCCGAAATCGAATGCCGTCTACACCGCGCTCGGCGCCGCCAGGCGCTCGGCGGCGGACCACGGCTCGCTGATGCCGCCGGCGCACATTCTCAACGCTCCCACCAGGCTGATGAAGGACCTCGGCTACGGCAAAGGCTACGCGTACGACCACGAGGCCGAGGAAGGATTCTCCGGCCAGAACTATTTCCCCGACGGGATGGCGCGCGAGCAGTTCTACCACCCGCGCGACACCGGCTTCGAACGCGAGGTCGCCAAGCGGCTGGACTATTGGGCCAAATTGCGGGCGAAAAAGTCGGGTGCTTGAGCAGGGCCGCCGTGAATCTGCTATAGACCCCGCCAGATCATTCGCGGTCAGCCCATGCAAATCGGAATACTTCTCGCCGTCGCGCTCGGCGGCGCCATCGGCTCGCTGTTGCGCTATTTCGCGGCCGGCGCCGTCCAGTCGGCAGCCTGGCCCGGATTTCCCTGGGGTATCTTCGTCGTGAACATCACGGGAGGCTTCGCGATGGGCGTCATCACGGAGCTGGCGGCGCTGAAACTGCACATGACGCCCGAAGTGCGCGCCTTCCTGACCGTCGGCATACTCGGCGGCTACACCACCTTTTCGACCTTCTCGCTCGACAGCGCCCTGCTGATCGAGCGCCACGCCTATGTCAGCGCCGCGCTCTACATATCGGGTTCCGCGGTCCTTTCGATCGCCGCCCTGTTTGCCGGCATGTGGCTGATACGATCCGTCTGATGAGCGAAACGGCGCGCATCGATCGTGACGAAGACGGGATCCGCGTGGACCGCTGGTTCAAGCGGCACTATCCGGCGCTTACGCACGGCCGCCTCGAAAAGCTCCTGCGAACTGGACAGGTGCGGCTCGACGGCAAGCGCGTGAAAGCCGCGGACCGCGTCGCTTCCGGACAGACGGTGCGCCTGCCGCCGCAAATCGTGCATGGCGATCTCGAGACGAAACCGCGCCCGGCGCCGAAGCCGCGGCCGCAGGGCAGCCTCGAGAACCTGATCCTCTACATGGACAAGTCGGTCATCGTTCTCAATAAACCGTCAGGCCTGGCGACGCAGGGCGGCAGCGGCCTTTCGGAACATGTCGACGGCATGCTCGACAGCCTCGCTTTCGAAAAGAACACGCGGCCGAAACTGGTCCACCGACTCGATCGCGATACGTCAGGCGTGCTCGTCGTCGCGCGCACGACGCCCGCCGCCGCGGAACTCTCGCGCTCGCTAGCCCAGCGCGACGCGCAGAAGATCTACTGGGCGCTCACCAAAGGCGTTCCGAAGGTCAAGCGCGGCACGATCAAGGCGGCGCTGATCAAGGAATCCGGCTTCGGCCAGCACGGCCGCGACGAGCGGATGACGACCGTCGAGAAGGGCGCCGTCAACGAGAAGGAGGCCAAGGACGCAATCACCGACTATGCCGTGATCGCGACCGCGGGAGAGGAATTCGCCTGGGTCGCCGTCAAGCCGCTGACCGGCCGCACGCACCAGATCCGCGTGCACCTGGCCGCCATCGGCACGCCGATCGTCGGGGACTTCAAGTATGGCGGCACCGACGTGCGCGGTAAGGGCGAGATCGAGAACCGGCTGCACCTGCATGCCCGCTCCATCGATATCGCGCGGCCGGACGGCGGCAGGCTCGTTGTCACCGCGCCCTTGCCACCCCATATGCTCAAGGCGTGGAAACTGCTGGGCTTCGATCCGGACCTGGCGGCCAATCCATTCGAGAAGAAACCAAGGGGCAAAAGATGAAGGCGCGTCCCTCCATCATCACGAACTGGCGCGCGACGGAATATCCGGGCGTGCCGAACTCGAGCGACGTCGATCACACGGTCGCCTTTTCGAATCTCAGCGAAGAGACGGGCCTGTCGCGTCTCGGCGTCGGTCACCTACGCCTTCCGCCGGGAGCGCGATCGGGACCTCCCGCGGCAATGCGCGACGAAGAGGAGTTCGTCTTCGTTCTCCGGGGGACACCCGATCTCTGGGTTGACGGTTATCTACATCGACTGAAGGAAGGCGACGGCGTCGCGCTGCATTCGCGGACCGGGATCGCGAACGCCTTCCTCAACAACACCGGCTCCGACGTGCACCTCTTCATGTTCAAGGAGGGTTCGCGCTTCTCGACCAAATATTTCTTTCCCACCGACGCGGTCGCGTCCGCCCGCGCCGACAGCTTGCGCAAGCTGTGGAAGGACCCGCCGCGCCGCAAGCTCGGACCGCATGACGGGCTTACGGACGCCAAGCGTGGCCGGCCGTCGCCTGAGGGTTCGCGCAAATCACGCAAACCAGACTTCGTCGCGAACTGGCGCGACATCCTCGATACCAAGGCCGGGCGCTATCCCGGCAGCACGGAAGACCAGGGCCTCGACGCGCGCTTCGGGAAACGCGCCCGGTTCTCGCGCATCGGCATCCATGTCGAAGTGCTCAAGCCCGGCAGGCGCACCTCCTATCCGCACGCCGAAGGCGACGAGGAAGAGTTCGTATATGTGATGTCGGGCAAGATCGATTGCTGGCTCGACGGACACGTCCATCCGATGGCGGAAGGCGACTTCGTCGGCTGGGAAGCCGGGACCGGCATCACTCATGTCGTCATGAACAACAGCGATGCCGATGCGGTTCTGCTCGTCGGCGGAGAAGCGTCGCGCGCGGCGGGCCGCTGCTGGTATCCCTACCATCCGTCGCGAAAGGCCGAGATGGGCCCCAACCATTGGGACGACCATCCCGTGCCCAAATTGGGACCGCATGACGGCTTGCCGGACGCGATCCGCAACCGCCTGCCGCCGAAAGCACGCACGTCCGCGCTCGCCGCGAACACGGCGGCGCTGAAACTGTTCGCCGCGAAGAAGAAGCGGAAGTGAAGCGGTTCTACAAAAATGTCGCGGTGGGCGATGACCGTTCGATCCTGCTCGACGGCAAACCAATGCGCACGCCGTCCCACGCGCTGCTCGTTCTGCCCTCGCGTCCGCTCGCCGACGCCGTGGCGCAGGAGTGGCGCGAGCAGGGCGGCGACGTCGTACCCGCAACGATGCACCTGACGCGTCTCGCGAACACCGCTTTCGACCGCGGGGAGACGCTGCGCGCGGCGATGAGCGACGAGTTGCTGCGTTTCGGGGCCAGCGATCTTCTCTCTTACAGAGCGCTCGCCCCTGCCGATCTGCGGGCGCGGCAGGAAGCGGCGTGGGACCCGCTGCTCGATTGGGCGGATCGGACGTTCGGCGCTCGGCTCAAGACTACCCACGGCGTCCTCTTCGTTGAGCAGGATGAAGCGGCGATCGCCGCGTTCGAGCGTGAACTTGCCGCACTCGATCCCTGGACCTTGACGGGCCTGCAGACGGCGGCCTCGATCACCGGATCGCTCGTTCTTGCCCTTGCGATAGCCCGCAGCCACCTGTCGCCCGCACAAGCCTTTGCGGCCTCGCGCATCGACGAGATGTTTCAGGCCGAGAAATGGGGCCTCGACGCCGAAGCCGAGACGCGCGCTCGCCGGCATGCGGCGGAACTCGAAATGGCGGGCAAATTCATAGAGTTGGCAAGGGCTTGACCGCCGGGCCTCGCGCCCACAGATTGCCGCCACTTCATCTTTGCAGGTCTTCCCATGAAACAGGTCATCCAGGATCTCGACGAACGCCGCCGCAAGGCCCGGTTGGGAGGAGGCGAGGCGCGCATCGAGGCGCAGCATGCGCGCGGCAAGCTGACGGCGCGCGAACGCGTCGAGCTGCTGCTCGACAAGAACTCGTTCGAAGAATTCGACATGTTCGTCGAACACCGCAACACCGACTTCGACACGGACAAGAACCGTTTCCCCGGCGACGGTGTCGTCACCGGTTGGGGCACGATCAACGGCCGCATGGTCTATGTCTTCGCCAAGGACTTCACCGTTCTCGGCGGCTCGACCTCCGAATGGCACGCGCAAAAGATCTGCAAGATCCAGGACATGGCGATGCAGAACGGCGCGCCCTGCATTGGACTGTTCGATTCCGGCGGCGCCCGGATCCAGGAAGGCGTCGGCTCGCTCGCCGCCTACGGCGAAGTCTTCAAGCGCAACGTCATCGCCTCGGGCGTGGTGCCTCAGATTTCGGTGATCATGGGCCCGTGCGCCGGCGGCGACGTCTATTCGCCCGCCATGACCGATTTCATCTTCATGGTGCGCGACACGTCCTACATGTTCATCACCGGACCGGACGTCGTGAAGACGGTCACGCATGAAGACGTCACGCCGGAGGGCCTCGGCGGCGCCAAAGTCCACACGACGAAGTCCGCGGTCGCCGACGGCGCCTACGACAACGACATCATCTGCATCGAGGAGATGCGGCGGCTGTACGATTTCCTGCCGCTCAACAATCGCGACAAGCCGCCCCATTGGCCGTCGCAGGACGATCCGCGCCGCGAGGAGATGAGCCTCGATACGCTCGTGCCGGAGAATCCCAACAAGCCCTACGACATGAAGGAACTGATCCTGAAGGTCGCCGATGAAGGCGACTTTTTCGAGATCGGCGAGGCCTTCGCCCGCAACATCATCACCGGCTTCGGGCGCATCGAAGGTGCGACCGTGGGCTTCGTCGCGAACCAGCCGATGGTGCTGGCGGGCGTGCTCGACAGCGACGCCAGCCGCAAGGCCGCGCGCTTCGTTCGTTTCTGCGACTGTTTCAACATTCCGATCGTAACCTTCGTCGACGTGCCGGGCTTCCTGCCGGGCGTGGCCCAGGAACATGGCGGCATCATCAAGCACGGCGCCAAGCTGCTGTTCGCCTTCACGGAAGCGACCGTGCCGAAGGTCACCGTCATCACGCGCAAGGCCTATGGCGGCGCCTACGACGTCATGGCGTCCAAGCACATGCGCGCCGATGTGAACTATGCCTGGCCGACGGCGCAGATCGCCGTGATGGGCGCCAAGGGTGCCGTCGAGATCATCTTCCGCAACGAGCGCGGCAATCCTGATGCCATCGCGCAACGCACGAAGGAATATGAAGACCGCTTCCTCAATCCCTTCGTCGCGGCTTCACGCGGCTATATCGACGACGTGATCCGCCCGCATTCGACGCGCTGGCGCATCGCGCGCGCCTTGCGGATGCTCAAGAACAAGCAGGTTCCGCACATCTGGAAGAAGCACGACAATATTCCGCTGTAAGGCGAAGTCGGGCTACCGCCCGCTTGCATCGGCCCAGCATTCCATTTCGACGCGGGCGCCGAGAATGAGCTGTTGCGCCGCGATCGCCGTGCGGGCGGGATAGCGTCCGGCTTCGAAGTAGGGGACGTAAACTTTGTTGAACGCCGCCCACTCCGACATGTCGGCCAGGTAGACGACCGCCTTAAACACGTTGCGGAAGCCGAGACCGGCCTCTTTCAGGACGGCCTCGATGTTTTGCATCATCTGGCGGCTCTCGCCTTCGATACCGCCGGGCGCCAGTTCCATCTTGCCCGCGACATTGCCGATCGCGCCGGACAGATAGACAACGTCTCCGATCCGCACCGCCTGACTGAACGGTAGATTGGCCGTCTTCGCAGCCGCGGAATTGATGAACGTGATCATGACGTGCTCCCGAATTTGTGCATCCTGCGCGGCGAGAACCGTATGTTACACCGCAGATGGTTTTGCTTCGCGTGCGAACCCTAACGCCGTACGCTTTTCTGCCCAGAGGGGAAATACATGAATCGTCGCATTCTCTTGTTCCTTGTCGCGCCCCTTCTGATCGCGCCGGCCGCGATCTGTGCGTCGCCCGCGACGGTCTATCCGGCGCATCCGAACACGAGCCCGCAGATCGTCGCGGCCGACATCCTGGCGCGCGATCGTGCCATCTCCGACGATGCCTTCGAGGGACGCGGCCCCGGCACGAAGAACGGCGAAGCGGCGGCGCAGTGGATTGCCGACGAGATGAAGCGCATCGGCCTTCGGCCCGGAAATCACGGCAGCTATTTCCAGCGCGTGCCGGCCGTCAATGTCGCACTCGACGCACCGCGTTCGTCGCTGACCTTCAACACGCCGCAAGGCGGGCTGTCTCCCGGTTTTCCCGAGCAAACCGTCTATTGGACCCCGCAATTCGCCTCGGCCGACGTGACGGTGAAGGCCTCGCCGCTCGTGTTCGTCGGCTATGGCGTCGTGGCGCCCGAATATCACTGGAACGACTATGCGGGCATCGACGTGAAGGGAAAGACCGTCGTCATCCTGGTGAACGATCCCGGCAACGAGGATGCGCATCCCGATCCGGCTTTCTTCAAAGGCAAGGCGATGACCTATTACGGTCGCTGGACCTACAAGTTTGAGGAAGCGGCGCGCCAGGGCGCCGCGGCCGCGATCATCGTGCATGAAACCGGCCCCGCCGCGTATGGCTGGCAGGTCGTGCGCAACTCCAATTCGGGCAACAAATTGTGGCTCGACACGCCGACAAAGGACCTCGACATGGTGCCCGTCCAGGGCTGGATAACGCTGGACACGGCGCGCGATCTCTTCAAGCGCGCGGGCCTCGACTATGACGCGCTCAAGGCTGCGGCCAACAAGCCGGGCTTCAAGGCGGTCGACATGACCGGCGAAACGCTCGACGCCCACACCCATTCGAACTTCGCGCATCTCGATACGCGCAATATCGTCGGTGTCGTCCCCGGGCGCGTCCACCCCGAGGACGTCATCCTGTTCACGGCCCATTGGGACCATCTGGGCATCAAGCCGGACGTTCCCGGCCCGGACAAGATCTACAACGGCGCCGTCGACAACGGCATGGGCGTGTCGAGCATTCTCGAACTTGGCGAAGCCTTCGCGCATGCGAAGCCGCGTCCCCAGCGTTCGATCGCGATCATCTGCTGGACGCTGGAGGAGCAGGGCCTGTTGGGCTCAGCCTACTTCGCCGCCCATCCCGTCTGGCCGCTGTCGCACATCGTCGGCGGCGTGAACCTCGACGCCAATCTGCCGGAGGGATCCGCGCACGACATGATCCTCGTCGGCAACGGCGCGTCCGAGATGGAAGACCTGCTCGCCGACGTCTTGAAAACCCAGAACCGCACGATCTCCCCCGACCCCGAGCCGGAAAAGGGCGGCTTCTACCGTTCCGACCATATCAGCCTGTCACATGTGGGGGTGCCGATGCTGGATCCGGGCGGCGGCTATGACCTCGTCAACGGCGGAACTGCCGCCGGACATGCGCTGCGGGACGAATACCGCATCAAGCACTACCACCAGCCGTCTGACGAGTTTAACCCGAATTGGGATATGTCCGGACCGGTCCAGGATCTGCTCGCGTTCTACGCGCTGGGCGACACGCTCGCGAACTCGGACCGCTGGCCGAACTGGTACCAGGGCAACGAGTTTCGCGCGATCCGCGACAAATCGCTGGCCGGCGGGAAATAACGTTCGCTCGGGCGGGCTTGGGCGGGGTGCGGCATGGCCGCCCCTGCGTCAACGCCATGACCGGTTTACGGATGCAATTCTTCGCCCTAAAACCTAGCCGCATCAGGCGTTTCCGATCCGGCCGGGGGAAAAATTGTTCCAGAAGATTCTGATTGCCAATCGCGGTGAGATCGCCTGCCGCGTGATCAAGACCGCCCGCAAGATGGGCATCAAGACCGTCGCCGTCTATTCCGACGCCGACAAGGACGCGCTGCACGTCGAGATGGCGGACGAGGCAGTCCATATCGGTCCGCCGCCGTCCGCCCAATCCTATCTCGTGATCGACCGCATCGTTCAGGCCTGCCGCGACACCGGCGCCGAGGCGGTGCATCCCGGCTACGGTTTTCTCTCGGAACGCGAGGCGTTCGCCGAGGCGCTGGCCAAGGTCGGCGTCGTCTTCATTGGCCCGAACACCAAGGCGATCGCCGCCATGGGCGACAAGATCGAGTCCAAGAAGCTCGCCCAGGCCGCCAAGGTCAACACAGTTCCCGGCTTCATCGGCGAGATCAAGGACGACGCCCATGCGCGCAAGATCGCCAAGGAGATCGGCTATCCGGTGATGGTGAAGGCGTCCGCCGGCGGCGGCGGCAAGGGCCTGCGCATCGTCCACCGCGAAGACGAGCTCGTTCAGGCCATCAAGTCGTCGCAGAACGAGGCCAAGGCCAGCTTCGGCGACGATCGGCTGTTCATCGAGAAATTCGTCACCGAGCCGCGCCACATCGAAATCCAGGTGATGGGCGACAAGCACGGCAACGTGCTCTACCTCAACGAGCGCGAATGCTCGATCCAGCGCCGCAACCAGAAAGTGATCGAGGAGGCACCGTCGCCGTTCCTCGACGCCGCGACGCGCAAGGCGATGGGCGAGCAGGCGGTGATGCTGGCGAAGGCGGTCGGCTACGACAGCGCCGGCACAGTCGAGTTCATCGTCGACAAGGATCGCAAGTTCTATTTCCTGGAGATGAACACACGCCTTCAGGTCGAACATCCGGTCACCGAGCTGATCACCGGTCTCGACCTGGTCGAGCTGATGATCCGCTCGGCTGCCGGCGAGAAGCTGCCGATCAAGCAGAGCGACGTCGGCATCAAGGGCTGGGCGGTCGAAGCGCGCATCTACGCCGAAGACCCCTATCGCGGCTTCCTTCCCTCGACCGGCCGCCTTGTGCGCTACCGGCCGCCTGCCGAAGGCACGCGGGACGGCATCACGATCCGCAACGATACCGGGGTGTACGAAGGCGGCGAGATCTCGATGTTCTACGACCCGATGATCGCCAAGCTCTGCACCCATGCACCCACACGGCTCGCCGCGATCGACGCCATGGCCGAAGCGCTCGATCGCTTCCGCATCGAGGGCATCAACCACAACATCGCCTTCCTCACCGCGATCATGCACAACGAGCGCTTCCGGGCCGGCACGATCACCACCGCCTTCATCGCGGAAGAGTTCCCGGAAGGATTCCACGGCCAGCCGCTCGACGAAGCCGCGCGCCACCGTTTCGTCGCCGCCGCGGTCGCCGCGCGGCTCGCGCGCGCGCTGCGCGCCAGCGGCATCTCCGGAATCATGAACGGCGCGCACAAGGTCGCGAGCGAGTATACCGTCACGGTCGACGGAAAGGGCTTCTCAGTTGCAGGCGCCAATCTGGCGGCCGGCAATCTGCATCTCGTCATCGACGGAAAGCCGTTCCGGGCGATCACGGAGTGGCAGCCGGGACAGCCGATCATGGTGCTGTCGACGCAGGGCGGCGACTTCGCCATCCAACTCACGCGCGTTCAGGGCGGCTACAAGCTCGGCCAGGGCGGGCGCACGGTTACCGCCTTCGTCCGCTCGCCTGAGGCGGCTCGCCTCGCGGCCCTGATGCCGCTCAAGGCCGCAGCCGACACGTCAAAGATGCTGCTTTGTCCGATGCCGGGTTTGATCGTTTCGGTGAACGTCTCGGAAGGCCAGGACGTCAAGGCGGGCGAGACGCTCGCCGTCGTCGAAGCGATGAAGATGGAGAACGTCCTCACCGCCGAGCGCGACGTCACGATCAAGAAAGTGAATGCCGCCAAGGGCGACAGCCTCGCGCTCGACGATGTGATCCTGGAATTCGCCTGACCGGAATCAGTAGGTCCAGCGGATCTGGAAGTCGAATTGCGGCACGGATTGGCCGTTATATTCGTCGACGCCGATCAGCGGCGCGACGTTGCGCGGACCGGCAAAGGCAAAATTGTCGTCGTGATACCGGAAGCTGGTGATGTTGTTCACCTGGAAATGGTAGCTCCAGGCCGGGCTCGGCTTGTACTCCCAGAAGGCCACGAAATAGGTCGGCGTGACTTTGCGGTGCCGGGTTGTCGTCAGCCGGTATGAATATTCGTCCCAGCCATTGAAGTAGTTGATCCCCCAGGTCGACTTCAGGCTGTCGACGTCCTGCGAGAAGCCGACATTCACGTTCTGGGGACGCTGAAGCGAGATCACGCGATTGACGCCCGTCACCGGATCGCGCACCGACGTCAGGTTGAAGGTGCTCGTCGTCGTCAGCAGACCGTTCGGAATGAACAGCCGGTCGAGCGGCAGCGTCGCCTGAAACGTGATCTGGTTGTCCTGACCGTTGCCGATGTTGCCGGGCGCGTCGAAGAGATTGCCCATTGCGTCCTTGATCGGAACGAAATCGACGACGTCCTTGATGTCTTCGTGCATGAAGGTCAGCACGACCGCGCCCTTGTCCCAGAAGTGCCGCTCCAGCGACACCTCATATTGCGCGTGCTGGTCGGGCCTGATGTCCTTGTTTCCTACCGTTACGCCGGTCGACGATAGGTTCGCCGAGGCCACGAAATTGTTGAAGTCGAGCTGGCCGACCACTTTTTCATAGCGTAACCGAATCTGTGTGCCGGGCAGCGGCGACCAGGTCAGCACCAGGCGCGGTTTGGGATAGAAGAAGGAGCGGCTTTCGCGCTCGGTTCCGCTCTCGCCGATCCTGGAATATTCGGCGCGCGCGCCCGCTTCCAACAACCAGTCGGTCGAGATTTTCCAGGTTCCCTGGCCGAATATCTCGCCGCGCAATTCCTGGACATGGGCGATCGCGGAGGGCAGGGGCTGATTCACGCCATTGACGAGGAACGCGGTTTTCCCGCCGAGAAAATTGAAAGCGGTTTCGGCGCCTCCTTCGAAACTCAGGTCCGGATTGAGCGTGTAGCGCAGCGTTGCACGCGCGATGGACTCGCCCGTGTCGGTGATCGATGTGAAATGCTGCGCGGTGGCACCATTATTTGAGTCCGACGCCGAGACCGTGTGGTCGAGGCGCTGCAGCACCAACGTTTCGAGCTGCGTTCCGCCGAACGGCCCCTGCCAGTGCAGACCGAATTCGGAACCATTGTCGCGCGACCGGTCTCCGAAGACCTCGAAAAAGCCCGAATGCCGGTAGGTGAGCATGTCGACGAACGGGCTGTCCTGAAGTGTAAAGTTCGTCTTGAACTCCCCGCCCAGGAACGGAAGCGTGATCGCGCCGTTCGCCGAAACGCCAATGCCCAGTCCGTGCGACTCCGTGACGTCGTGGCTGAGAAGGTGGCCCTCGCCGTCGAACACGTCGTGCGTTCCCCGGCCGACCGAGTCGTCGTAGTTCTGGACGATGCTGATCGTCCCTTCATATGTCGTGTCGCCCGACCGGCGTGTGAACTGCAGCGAAGCATTCGGAATCATTTCGCCGTTGAGGAAGATATTGTCTTCGGCGAGACCGACGACGTGCAGCGAGTCCTGCTGCTTGAGAATTACATTGGCGACCACCGTCTGGCCCTGCATGTCGATGCCGGGCGCACCGCCGCGGATCAGGTCGATGCGTTCGACGTTCGCGGCGGGTATCCGGCTCAGGATGGCCTGGAGGGTGTCCGTCTTGGACGTCGGGCGTTCCCCGTTGATCAGAACGTTGCCGGCCGTGCCGGCAAAGCCGCGTGCCGTACCGACGTCTTCAAAGCCGAACCCGGGGAGCCGGCCGACCATGTCGAAGGCGGTGTTCGGCCTGGCTGCCGCGAAGAACGCTGAGTCGTAGCTGAGGACGCCGGTCGGGGCGGGGTCAGCCGACGCCCAGGTCGTCGTCAGGCATGCCGCAAGCGCTGCTGCCACAATCCTGCCTGCCAGCACGCATGTCCCCCTCAGTATCGCTCTTTGCGAAGGTGGGAAATCACCCACTAGAACGGCAATGTGCCGAAAGCGCATGGCTCCCGCGAACCGCTGTTCTATATTCGCAATAGAAGCAGCGCTCGTTAACATCGAACCGACATGACCGATGATCACAACGGCTTTACCCACATGCGCCTGCGCATCGAAGGCTTCGTGCAGGCCGTCGGCTATCGCAACTTCGTGATAGGCGAGGCGACGCGCCTGGGTGTCGACGGCTGGATACGCAACCGCTCGGACGGCACCGTCGAGGCGCTCGTATCGGGACCCGAGAAGGCGGTCGAATTGCTGATCGCACTCTGCATGAAGGGCCCGCCCGGCTCGCGCGTCGGTAATGTCGAGCTGCACACGGCCGAGCCGGCCGCCGAGAAAGGGTTTCGCCGCCGTCCGTCGATCTAGAGCGGCGGTCTCCGCCGGAAGAGTTCCCGGAACACCGAGTAAGCGAACACCAGCATCGCTCCAACGGTGATCGTGTCGCCTGCGAGCACGAACCTGTACCAGATGCCTGCGTTGGTCGTGAGATAGAGCGCAAGCGCTGGAACGAGGATGACGATGCCGGCCAATGACACCCAGTAGTTCGTCCAGGCCAGGCCGAGCGAGAGCGTACCGCGCGTCATCGCGTAGAACGTTCCGTAGAGAACCATGCTTACCCAGCCGACGACGTTGAGCTGGAGCTGGAGCGGCGCGAGAACGAAGCTGTGCGAGGCCTCCATGCGTATGCCGACGAGCATCGCCAGCACCGCGCAGACGATGCCCGTGGAGAAGAAGGCGGCCGAGACACGCGGCATCCGCTAGCCTCCGAACACGTCGCGAAAACTCTGCTTCAGCGCGACATCCAGATCGGCCATCGTCACGGGCAGGCCGAGGTCGTGCAGGCTGGTCACGCCGTGTTCGCTTACGCCGCACGGCACGATGCCGGAGAAATGGGACAGATCGGGATCGACATTGATGCTGACGCCGTGGAAGGTCACCCAGCGGCGCACGCGTACGCCGATTGCCGCGATCTTGTCCTCTCGGCCGGGCCGCGCGACCCAGATACCGACGCGGCCGTCGCGCCTTTCGCCATTGACGTTGAACTGGACGAGCGTGCGGATCAGCCAGTCCTCCAGATCGTGCACGAAAGCGCGGACATCCGGCTTACGTCGCTTGAGATCGAGCATCACATAGCCGACGCGCTGGCCCGGACCGTGATATGTGAACTGACCGCCGCGGCCTGTCTTGAACACCGGAAAGCGGGCATCCAGCAGATCCGCGTCCTTCGCGCTGGTACCGGCCGTGTAGACCGGCGGATGCTCGACGAGCCAGACGAGTTCGCCCGCCCGGCCTTCGCCGATGGCGGCCGCGCGTTCTTCCATCTGGGCGACGGCGGCGGGGTAGGGCGTAAGCCCCTCGGAAACGCGCCACTCGACGTCGGGCAGCGTTAACCCGTCCGAAAGCATAATTGTCCGACTATTCTGCCTGTCACCCATGGGGCCCTTCATGTCCTCGAACATCGCCGGCGTCAAAGTCGAAATCTCGGTCGTCCTCGGACGCTCCACCATTCCGATGCATCAGTTGCTCAGGATGGGCCGCGGAGCCGTGATCGAGCTGGACTCCCATCAGGATGATCCGGTCACGATCCTCGCCAACGACCGGCCCGTGGCGAAAGGCGAGATCATCATTCACGGCGACAAAATCGGCGTGTCGATCACCGACCTTCTGCGCGGCTACCAGTAATTACACACAGATAGTTTGTTGTTTATTTTATTCCCCACCTCATCCTTGCATTTTTAAGAGTTCGTGCGTACGTCTGCTGTGGAACCGGCCCTGGGCCGGCCCCGGAGGCGATGTTGCTCCCCATCATATTGGCACTCGAAACCGTCCGCGTCGGCCTTGCCGGCGCCGGTGAAGGCCGAGCGCGGCGACAAGGCTTCCTGGCGGCGGTTGGCGTCACGCCCGTCCCGGTGAGCGAAAACGGAACCTTGCCGTCGATCCACGTTCTCTTCATCGCTGGCCTGGATCCGGCCATAGCCGCAACTCTCGCGGGCCGGGCGCGGCACGCGGGCATCCTGGTCAATGTCGAGGACGCGCCTGAACTCTGCGACTTCCACGTGCCGGCGATCGTGCGCCGCGGCGATCTCTTGTTGACGGCGTCGACCGGCGGCCGCGCGCCGGGGCTGGCGCGTCGGGTACGCGAGTGGCTCGAGGAGCGTTTCGGGCCCGAATGGTCCGGCCGCGTCGAGCATGTGGGCCAAGCGCGCGCCGCCTGGCGCTCGCAGGGGCTGGCGCCCGTCGAAGTCGCCACGCGTACGCGTGCCATGGTTTCAGAACAGGGCTGGCTGCAATGAGTGCGACCGTAACCGTCATCGATCGCTCGCGCGGCATCGCGCCGCGCGCCTTCGACCGCAAGGATGCGGGTACCGCCGATCCGCTCGTCGTCGCCAAATTGTCCCAGCTGCAGGACGCGGCACGGGGACGCGACGCGCACGGCATCCTCGAACTGGCGCTGCGGGGCGAGTTCGCCGGCAAGAGCGCCGTCGTGTCGTCGTTCGGCGCCGAGTCGGCGGTGCTGCTCCATCTCGTCGCGGAGATCGATCCCAACACGCCGGTCCTCTTTCTCAACACGGGAAAACTGTTCGGCGAAACGCTCCGCTACCGGGATCGTCTCCAGGATGTGCTGGGGCTCGGCGACATCCGCTCGCTGGCGCCCAATCCGGTCGACCGCGCGCGCGTCGATCCGGACGGCGTGCTGTGGTCGAAGGATACCGACGCCTGCTGCAACCTGCGAAAGGTCATTCCGTTGAAGCGCGCGCTCGAGCCGTTCGCGGCGCAGGTGACCGGCCGGAAGCGCTTTCAGACGCGTGAACGCGCGGAAATGCAGCCCGTGGAATTCTTCGAGGGACGCTTCCGCTTCAATCCGCTCGCCGACTGGACGCTGGAGCAGCTCGAAGCCTACACCGCCAAGTACATTCTGCCGCGCCATCCGCTCGTCGAAGACGGCTATCCCTCGATCGGCTGCATGCCGTGCACCCGCCGTGTCGCCGCCGGCGAGGACTATCGAGCCGGCCGCTGGTCGGGGCTGGACAAGGACGAATGCGGCATCCATCTGGGCGTGGACGGCGAAGGCATTTAGCGCGGCTGAGCGGGGGATTTTCGGCCGGTTTCAGGCCCTTCCCACCTGCAGGGGGATTTGCTACATCCCGCCCCCTCTACCCGTGATTTCAGGACTGTGCGGTCGTGGCGGAATTGGTAGACGCACTACCTTGAGGTGGTAGCGGGGCGACCCGTGGAAGTTCGAGTCTTCTCGACCGCACCAAGGCCACCCCTAATCCTTTGAATCTGTTGAAGGGTGGGTCACACGGGAATAGGGGAGGTGGGTCACAACTCGTTGATTCCAGATACCGCCATGCTCTCGCGTTCAGAGATGCCCGAATGTTCGCTATCCCAATTCTTCTGAGCCGGCACTGTAGCCCAAGAGCGGTTCCGAATGATGGCAGCCTGGGCATCGAGCGACGCCGCCGTTTCGAAAGAGCCGGCGGGGCAAGAAGTCTGGCTATTTGCACGAAATCCGGCTGGCGCCGATTGTGCAATTTTGAGCTTTGACGTTTGACGATGCTTCATCGCACTTTCCAGCCTTCGAATGTACGATTGTCGCTCATGCCATCCTGCTGCCCGAATTGAGGATGGTTAACTTGTATCCGCTTCAGTTGACCTTCACTCACAAACATATTACCCGGCGCGGCGGTACTTTCAATGAGACACCTAACGCACCGATAGGTTGCGGTTGGGTTAACGCCTAGAAGGGCATTCGTATCGAACGGAACAGATAACTCCAATTCCGCCCTAACGGTTCCCAGCCAGTCTCTTAGAAGACTATAAAAACCTTCACTTGGTGTTTCAACTTCCAATCCGAGTGCCTTCGCTTCGCGGCGGTTTATTGTATAATCGTGACTGCCACTCTCGCTGCAGAGAAAGTCGATTATCTTCTTGCTCTTAGACGCATCCTTAACCTGGCTCTTGAGTAGTTCCTTCGCGAGAAACTGAATCTGGCTCCGAGATCGGAATATGGCTCCCAGCACGAGTGGATGAACCTTGCTGGAGAGTTCGATGAGAACGCGGGCCATGTCGGGACCTTCGGCAACTCCAAAATCCTTCTTTGCCATTTCGATGTAGCCCTTGACCGCCTCTACGCTGACCGAAGCTCGAGCATCGGGCGCGCCGCCCGGAATTTGAGGGTTCAGCGGTCCACTCAATGAGGGATCGATCGGTCCGAGCGTCCCTTGTTTTGTCAGCACGATCTTATCCGCACCGAGACACATCAATGTTCCCGCACTGCGTGCTTTGTTGGGCACGATAATCTCCAACTCGTCGCAGAACATGCGGAGCATGTTGACGAGATTCCATGCGGCCATGGTATTGCCGCCAAGCGTGTATAGAATCAGGGAAATTCGCTTTGTCGGGAATATCGCGTCCAAATGGTCGCCAAACAGATCAACGGCATCGTGACTGATCTGCGTTTGCATCGCTGGCCGATCACCGGTGACGAAGGCGACGACTCTCGATTTTCTAAGTTTTTCGATCTTCTTGTAAATCGCCTGTCGGCGATCATACGGTTTCGAAGCCATTGTTCACCGCAAATTTGAGATTTCGCTCTCAACCAATACTTTAATTCGACACGTTTGGTCCAGACGGGTTTGCACCTTTACATGTCTATACACAAATCCACTCAGACCAGCGGACCGATTGGATTCGGCGTAAGACCTGCGGCTTATCGCACCTGGCTGTTATTCAAGACCGATCGGAATGTGACTCGGGCAGTCATCGCCGATTATCAGCGCACGCACGGCGGCTAGCCACGGCCCTCATCGCAGCCAGCGCGCTTCGACGAGATCGAGATGGTGCTGTCCTAGCGAAGCTGTAGTCTGATGGCTGTCTGGTTTGGATCGGCCGCCAGCTGCACGATGAGATTGCCGACTAGAGTGGCGCGCTCTCGACTGTCCGCCGTCCGTGTCGAAATCCGCAAGTCTGAAGCCTCGCGTTCGAGATCGACTTCAAGCGCCAGCTCGTCGCTCATGGATCCAGCGAAGCCTCGTCTTTGTGGTCATCGCAATAATAGCGATCGCGCCAGCGCATGTGGACCGCGATGGTGGCGGGCGATCCGCACCCACACACTGGCAGAGACGGCGTAGGAGGTGGCTCCGCCCTCAGATGCCGCCCCGTCGCTTCGGTCTGCAGCTTCGGCCCGCAGTTCCCGCTCGGCATAGTTGGCCATGGGCGTCGGGTTCAGGAGTGAGAGCCAAGCACTATCGAGATGAACAGGCCCGCTCCCGCGATAAACGATAGGAAGCCGAGGATGGCGCACACAACAGAGGTGATTTGGGAGCGCTCGATCGCCGACTCGTACCATTTACTCTTGGCCGTCGTGTCGACGAGGTTGGCGGGCGCCCCGTAGTACATATGCTCTATGCTTCGCGCTCCGTTGTCGGCGCGCAGATCCTCGAGCTGGGCGTGCCATTCGAAGTTCAAATACGCAAATAGGACGGAGATTCCCGCGGCCAGGATTCCTAAAACAAAAGGTATCGCCGAATAAGCAAGTTCCGCTCTGGGCGCGGATGTGAGCGCACCGATCGTAGCGGGCAAGGCACCCAAGGCTCCGCCATTCAAGACAAGAGCGGCCTGTATTCCAACAGTTCCGTACGCGACTGAGTGTCGACGGGCGTCGTCGGCTCGGCCGGCCGCCATGCGGACGGTTGGCCACCACTCTGCGAGGAACATCTCTCGGATGCGTCGAAGGCGGTCGTCGTCCGTCCAGTGCTGGTTTTTGCCGGAGGTTTTCTCGTCCGTCTTTGTCGCGTCGCCGCCCAAATTGGCCACCCTCACGTCTGTATCGACGAGCTCGAACGCAGCCCAACGAGATTGGTAACATTGCCTCGCGCGTGGGAAAACGCTCCTCCGATTGGCCTGGCCGGCGCGGGTCGGCCGGGTTTTTCGTGGCCGTATGAGCGGGAATCCGGGTGCAAAAAAGGTGGGTCACATCCTGAAAATTCCCCTGAAGAATCAAGGATCGAGATACGCAGTTTCGTGTGGACCACCCTCTAGCAAGTCCTTGCACGGCGCTATGCTGGGACAATTCTCGACCGCACCAGAGCCGCTGTCGGTTTGCTTGCGTGACGCGGCGTGCGCTACGGGATCGCGGAATGATCCGCCGTCGCTTCGACCAGCGCAGTGACATCGTCCGCGCGATTGATGATCCAGCGAACATATCCGTCCGCGCCCAGGATAGGCGTGTTGACGATCGCCCAGTAGCGCGTCTGAAATTTCCCCATCTCCGGCTGGACGTCGTAGCGGATGATAGGCATCACGTCGCTGGCGCGGGTCTTGAGCACCGTCAACAGCGACTGGCGCACGACCGACACGCCATGCGCGCCCGAATCGTCGGGATTGTCCGGAAACACCTCAAACAGCCCGCGGCCTATTACGTCCTTCGAGCTCGTCAGCGTCGCTCTCGCATGTTCGGCGTTTTGCGCGAGTATCCTAAATCCCGGATCGAGCACGAGGCACATGCCCGGCATCGCGTCGAACACGAGCTTGAAGTCCAACTGTTCCGGCCGATTGAGAAGCGCCTGCTCGTCCGCCATCGCAATGCGTCGATCTTCCTCTGCAGGGCGGGATAGTACCCATTATGGGCTGCGCCCCGAGCCCCCTAGTCAGGGGATGGCCGGTCGTACCACGACGACCCGGCGGACCCGGTCCGAATCCCGATCCGTCGGCCGATCGGCGACCGGATTGTCCGAGCCAGCGCCACCTCATTTCTATTGAAGCCGAAATCGTTCACGACCCGCTCCGGCGTCGCTCTGTCGGGCGCGCAGGGCAGATGGATCGTGTTCGACCTCATCTACTGAAGTGTTCTCGGGCACGACGAATCCGCCGGCACCGTCGTGTCGACGTCGTAGTCGGCCTGATTGTACATGCAGACGCGGTTGCCGCCCGATATGTAGGTCGCATACAGGACCGGCACGCCGAGCGACGAATAGTCGACGGTCGACATCAGGATCCCGGGCGCACGCGGTCCGATCGGCGTGACGAACGCGACGCGGCCGATGGAGGCCTCTCGCATGGCGGCATCCTGCTGCACGCAGCGCGTATAGGAGTCCGTTCCGGCCATGAAGCCGAAGGATTCGCAGCTGGACTTCGCGTCTTTGAGTGCTTGATCGGCGCAGCCGGCGAGAGCGATGCAGCAAGTCGCCACGGCGGCAAGAGTTGCAAGCTTCATAGTATCCCACTTCCCGTTCGGCAAAGTCATTGCTTGCCGTTACGGGCAGTATGGGGTCGGCCAGGTTGCCAAATGGTTTAGTGACGACCCCGTACGGGTACGATCGCGCCCGGGGGCGTCGATGCCGAAATTCCGCGCTGTCCGGAAGGTTCACGGCTCAATCCTGCGTGATCCCTCGCACTTTCGCGGCGGAATGAGGATGATTGACGAAAGCTTACGCTCTTCAAATGGGGCTCTTGCAGCCCTATAAGTCCCGCGGCCGGACAAAAGCGCGCGCGCTAGGTATTGTGCCGTAGCTTGCCATAGCCTCCGTCTCCGGGAGCGTCGATCCAGACGCGGTGCATCCGGAGCCGGTCCGGCGACGGTCGCCTCGTTCCCTCGGAGTCCCCATGACGACAGCAAGATATCGCTCTCTCGATCACGATCTCGGCGAGACGGCCGATGCGCTGCGCGAGACCGTGCAGGCCTTCACGCGGGACAAGATTGCGCCGCTGGCAGAGGAAATCGATCGCACCAACGTCTTTCCCCGGCAGCTTTGGCCGCAGATGGGCGCACTCGGCCTGCACGGGATCACGGTCGAGGAAGAATGGGGCGGTTCGGGTCTCGGCTATCTCGAGCATGTCGTGGCCGTGGAGGAGATCAGCCGAGGCTCGGCGTCGGTCGGCCTTTCCTACGGCGCGCACTCCAATCTCTGCGTCAACCAGATCCGCCGTAACGGCCAGCCCGACCAGAAGCGCCGGTATTTGCCCAAGCTGATTTCCGGCGAGCATGTCGGCGCGCTCGCCATGAGCGAGAGCGGATCCGGCTCGGACGTCGTCTCGATGAAATTGCGCGCGGACAAGAAGGGCGACCGCTACGTTCTCAACGGGACGAAAATGTGGATCACCAACGGCCCGATCGCCGACACGCTCGTCGTCTATGCACGCACCGATGCGAACGCCGGACCGCGCGGCATCACCGCCTTCATCATCGAAAAGGGCTTCAAGGGATTCAAGACGGCCCAGAAACTCGACAAGCTCGGCATGCGCGGCAGCGATACCGGCGAACTCGTCTTCGAGGACTGCGAGGTGCCGGAGGAGAACATTCTGGGCGGCGAGGGTCGCGGGGTGAACGTGCTGATGAGCGGATTGGACTATGAGCGCGTGGTGCTGGCGGCGGGTCCGATCGGCATCATGCAGGCCAGTCTCGACGCCGTGATCCCTTACGTGCACGAGCGCCGCCAATTCGGCGAAGCTATCGGCTCGTTCCAGCTCATGCAGGGAAAGCTGGCCGACATGTATGTGGCGCTCTCGGCGACCCGCTCCTATGTCTATGCGGTGGCGCGCGCCTGCGACCGCGGCCAGACCACCCGCAAGGATGCGGCCGGTGCGATTCTGTATGCGGCCGAGAAGGGCACCTGGATGGCGCTCCAGGCGATCCAGGCGCTCGGCGGCAACGGCTACATCAACGACTATCCAACCGGCCGGCTGCTGCGCGACGCCAAGCTGTACGAGATCGGGGCCGGCACGTCCGAGATCCGCCGCTGGCTGATCGGCCGCGAACTGTTCGAGGAATCCGGCAACTAGAAGAGCGGCTTGTTGGCCGGACTTGCCATTTGGTGCTAACTCAAGGCGGCCTCGGCGGGCATGCCGGGAGCAGGCAAGCAAGGGACGCGTACAGCCATGTCATCGACCGAAGTCGTCATCCTCTCCGGCGCCCGAACCCCCATGGGCGGTTTCCAGGGCGAGCTGTCTGGGCGCACGGCGCCTGAGCTCGGTGCCTCCGCCATCGGCGAGGCCGTCAAACGCGCGGGCATCGCGGCCGCCGATGTCAACGAAACGGTCATGGGCTGCGTCCTTCCGGGCGGACTGGGCCAGGCGCCGGCGCGCCAGGCCGCGGTCTATGCCGGCGTGCCGTTTGATGTCCCCGCGACGACGATCAACAAGATGTGCGGTTCGGGTATGAAGGCCGTCATGATGGCTGCGGACCAGATTTCGGCGGGACGCGCCAGCATCGCGATCGCCGGCGGCATGGAGAGCATGTCGAATGCGCCGTACCTGCTGCCCAAGGCGCGCGGCGGCTTCCGCCTCGGCCACGGCGAGGTCAAGGACTCCATGTTCCTGGACGGTCTCGAGGATGCCTACGAGCATCGCCTGATGGGCACCTACGCCGAAGATGCCGCGCGGCACTATCAGTTCACGCGCGCCGAACAGGATGCCTACGCGACGGAATCGCTGGCCCGGGCCAAGAGGGCGCAGGATAGCGGTGCGTTCGCCGCCGAAATCGTGGCAGTGAACGTTCCGGCCAAGGGCGGAGACGCCACTGTCGCGCTTGACGAACAGCCCAAGAAGGCCGATCCGTCCAAGATCCCGACGCTGAAACCCGCCTTCGCCAAGGACGGCACCGTCACGGCCGCCAACTCGTCGTCGATTTCGGACGGCGCGGCGGCGTTGATCCTTTCCAGCGCGGACGAAGCCAGGCGCCGCGGCCTCAAGCCGATCGCGCGCATCGTCGCGCAGGCGAGCAACGCGCACGAGCCGAAATGGTTCACCACCGCGCCGGTCGGCGCGATCCAGAAAGTGCTCAAGGCCGCCGACTGGAAGAAGGAAGACGTCGATCTCTTCGAGATCAACGAGGCCTTTGCCATTGTCACGATGATCGCGATGCGCGATCTCGGCCTGCCGCACGAGAAGGTCAACGTCAACGGCGGCGCCTGCGCCCTGGGTCATCCCATCGGTGCCTCAGGCGCGCGGATCATCGTCACGCTGATCAATGCGTTGCGGAACCGGGGCAAGACGCGCGGCGTCGCGGCACTGTGCATCGGCGGCGGCGAAGCGACGGCGGTCGCGGTCGAGCTTCTGTGAGCGTTCTGCAATCGTCCATGTCGGCGAACGACGCGACGTTCAAGTCGAACGCCGCGAGCATGCAAAGGCTCGTCGCCGAGCTGCGGGCACGCCAGGCCGTTGCCGCGCTTGGGGGCGACGAACGTTCGCGCAAGCGCCATACGGAGCGCGGCAAGCTGTTGCCCCGCGACCGGGTCGAGCGGCTGATCGACCCGGGGTCGCCGTTCCTGGAGCTTTCGCCGCTCGCCGCCTACGGGATGTACGAGGGCGACATTCACGCGGCGGGCATCATCACCGGCATCGGCCGTGTTTCGGGCCGCGAATGCGTGATCGTGTGCAACGACGCGACGATCAAGGGCGGCACGTACTATCCCATCACGGTGAAGAAGCATCTGCGCGCCCAGGAGATCGCGCGGGAGAACAATCTTCCCTGCATCTATCTGGTCGACTCGGGCGGCGCGAACCTGCCCAACCAGGCCGAGATCTTTCCCGATCGCGAACATTTCGGGCGCATCTTCTTCAATCAGGCGAACATGAGTGCAGCGGGAATTCCGCAGATCGCCAGCGTCATGGGCTCGTGCACGGCGGGCGGCGCCTATGTGCCGGCAATGAGCGACGAAACCGTCATCGTCAAAGGGCAGGGCACGATCTTCCTCGCCGGGCCGCCGCTCGTGAAGGCGGCGACTGGCGAAATCGTCTCGGCCGAGGATCTGGGCGGGGCGGACGTGCACACGCGCCAGTCGGGCGTCGCCGATCACTATGCCAACGACGACACGCACGCGCTCGCCATCGTACGCCACAGCGTCGCCAACCTGAACTACCGCAAGTCGCCCAACATTCCGCTGTCGCCGTCGAGGCCGCCCGCGCTGGACACCGCCGAGCTCGACGGCATCGTGCCGCCCACTCTGGCGACGCAGTACGATGTTCGCGAAGTCATCGCCCGGCTGGTAGACGCCTCGGAGTTCGACGAGTTCAAGAAGCTGTACGGCACGACCATCGTCACCGGCTTTGCGAAGATCGAAGGGATCCCCGTCGGCATAATCGCCAACAACGGCATCCTGTTTTCCGAATCCGCGCTCAAGGCGGCCCATTTCATCGAACTGTGCTGCCAGAGAACGATTCCCCTGCTGTTCCTGCAGAACATCGCCGGCTTCATGGTCGGGCAAAAATACGAGGCCGGCGGGATTGCCAAGGACGGCGCCAAGCTCGTGACGGCCGTCGCCTGCGCCCAGGTGCCCAAGATCACCGTCGTAATCGGCGGCAGCTACGGGGCCGGCAATTACGGTATGTGCGGCCGATCCTATTCGCCCCGCTTCCTGTTCACCTGGCCCAATGCGCGCATTTCGGTGATGGGCGGCGAACAGGCGGCGAGCGTCCTCGCCACCGTCCACCGCGACGCCGACAAATGGACGAAAGAGGAAATGGAGGCATTCAAGGCTCCCATCCGACAGAAGTACGAGGACGAAGGAAATCCCTATTTCGCCACGGCGCGGCTGTGGGACGACGGCATCATCGCGCCGGCCGACACGCGCCGTGTGCTCGGGCTGGCGTTCTCGGCCTGCCTCAATGCGCCGGTCGGGACGACGAAGTTCGGCGTTTTCCGGATGTGACGATGTTCAAGAACATCCTGATCGCCAACCGCGGTGAAATCGCCTGCCGCATCATGCGCACGGCGCAGCGCATGGGCATCGCGACGACGGCCGTCTATTCCGACGCCGACGCAAATGCCGCGCATGTCGGGCTCGCCGACCGCGCCGTCCGCATCGGGCCGCCCGCGCCGCGCGAGTCCTATCTCAACATCGGCGCAATCCTCGATGCCGCACGTTCGGCCGGCGCCGACGCCATCCATCCCGGTTACGGCTTCCTGTCGGAGAACGCGGGGTTCGCCGAGGCTTGCACATCGGCCGGCGTCACGTTCATCGGGCCGCCCGCGTCGGCGATCCGCGCGATGGGACTCAAGGACCGCGCCAAGGCGCTGATGGCCAAGGCAGCGGTGCCGATCGTGCCGGGCTATCTGGGCGATGATCAGTCGACGGAACAATTGGCGCTGGAGGCGGCCAGGATCGGGTTTCCTGTGCTCATCAAGGCGGTGGCCGGCGGCGGCGGCAAGGGCATGCGACGCGTCGACGCCGCCGAAACCTTCGTCGCGGCGCTCGCGAGCGCCAAACGCGAAGCACAGGCTGCGTTCGGCGACGACAAGGTCCTCATCGAGAAGTACGTCGCGCGGCCGCGTCACATCGAAGTGCAGGTGTTCGCCGACAGGCACGGCGGCGTCATTCATTTGTTCGAACGCGACTGTTCACTTCAGCGCCGCCACCAGAAGGTGATCGAGGAAGCGCCGGCGCCCGGCATGAGCCCGGCGCTGCGGACCAGCATCGGCGAAGCGGCGGTCAGGGCTGCGAAGGCAGTGGACTATGTCGGGGCCGGCACGATCGAGTTCATCGCCGACACGTCCGACGGCCTTCGGGCCGACCGCATCTGGTTCATGGAAATGAACACCCGCCTGCAGGTCGAACATCCGGTGACCGAAGCCATCACGGGAACGGATCTCGTCGAATGGCAGATCCGCGTCGCCGCTGGCGAGCCGCTGCCGAAAAAACAAGACGAGTTGAAAATCGACGGACACGCCATTGAAGTCCGGCTGTATGCGGAAGATCCGCAACGAGGCTTCTTGCCTTCCACCGGGACGCTCGAACGGCTGAGATTTTCGCACGGCGTGCGAGTCGACACGGGCGTCCGCGAAGGCGACACGGTGACGCCGTTCTACGATCCGATGATCGCCAAGGTCATTGCCCACGATACGTCGCGCGAGCGGGCGGCGACGAGGCTCGCTTCGGCGCTCGAGGAAACGCAGGTCGCCGGATTGCAGACGAACAATGCCTTCCTCATCCGTGCGCTGCGCGATCCGGAATTCGTTCGCGGCGACATCGATACGGGATTCATCGAGAAGCGCCTTGGCAAACTGTTGCCGCCGACTGCGCCGCCTGCGCGCGCGTTACAAGCGGCCGCGCAGCTGATTCTTTCGGAGGGAGCGCAGGGCGACTCGTCGGATCCCTGGAACGCGCATGATGGTTTCAGACTCGGTGCGCGCACGCGACCGAAACTCGAATTCATCGTCGACGGAAAGCGGACGCTCGTGGAGATCGCGGACGGTCCCGTGACGGAAGTGTCTCTGCGCCTACGTTCGGGACAGATCGCGGTCATGGACCGTGGCGAGACCTTCGTCGTTCAGCCTTACGATCCCTTTGCCGCCGCCGACGCGGCCGGAGCCGCGACAGACCGCATTGTCACGCCCATGCCGGGCAAGGTCATCCAGCTTTTCGTCAAGGCTGGCGACGCCGTCAGGCGCGGCCAGCCGCTGGCCGTGCTCGAAGCAATGAAAATGGAGCACACGCTTGCCGCGCCCGCCGACGAAACGGTCGAGTCCGTCAGCGTTTCGCCCGGCGATCAGGTCGCCGAAGGAACGGTCGTGATCCGCTTTGCGCGAACGGGTGCGACGTGACGCTTCACCTGATCAAACTGTCGGTCGGTCCGGACTCCTTGGCCGACCTGGCGCACTGGCAGGACCAGCGCCTCAAGGAAAAGAAAAAGAAGCGCGAACCGCTGCTTCTGCAGCATGTCACGCGCATGACGCCGAAACGCAAAGACGAGCTTCTCGACGGCGGTTCGATCTATTGGGTGATCAAGGGGCAGATCGTGGCGCGCCAGAAGCTCGTCGATCTCAAACCCA
>Ga0335070_10000838_pt1 | contig 35300 bp, 24 predicted proteins | sample Lox_Sample_13_FD_206722 | JGI IMG/M metagenome (GOLD analysis project Ga0335070, IMG submission 206722) | Soil microbial communities from Loxahatchee National Wildlife Refuge, Florida, United States - Lox_Sample_1.3 | ecosystem: Environmental > Terrestrial > Soil > Wetlands | place: USA... | reverse complement strand
CACCGCCGTCGTGCCGCTCACGACCCCGCCGGTCCCGTGGAACCGGAGCCGGACGTTGGCGGCGACCGCGCCGGTGTTGAGCAGGCCGAGGTCGCTCCGCCACTGGCTGTGGTTCTTGCCGGGGTTGTGGCTCGCGACCGGGACCCACGTCTGCGCCGGGGCCGGGGTGGCCGACGGGGCGAACGCGATGTCGTCGAACCAGAGCCGCGAGGTCCCCGCGGCCGGGAGCATCAGGACGGTGGAGACGAGGGCGCTCTCTGCGATGGCGGACGACGTCTGGGCGCTGGCGGTGAGCTTCTGCCACGTGTCCGGCGAGTTCACCGTCGAGCTGGACACGACGAAATTGAGCGCGTCCAGGCAGCCGCCGTCCGAGAACCACTGCACCTGGATCCTCCCGGTCGGGACCTCGCCGACCCCGGACGGGAACCTCACCTCCGCGCTGAAGTCGTAGTTCGTCGAAGGCGCGACGGCCACGCACTGCGTGAGGACGAGCGTGTTCCGCGCGTTCGCCGCGTTGACGTCGAGCTGGGCCGCTCCGGGCGCGCTCGCGCCCGTCGTCCCCGTCCACGTCACGGTGATGTCGGACGACGAGACGACCGTCCAGCCCGACAGGTCCGAGTCGAAGCCCGGGTTGACGAGGAGGTTCTGCCCGGCCGCCGCCGCGACCGAAGCCAGCACCGGTAGCAGCGCCACCGACCACGCGATCCGTTTCATGAGACGCTCCCTCATCGAACGAGCTGCCGTTGGGTGCTGCTCAACATATAGGGGCCAGGTGAGACCGTGTCAAGGACGCGGGACGGCCCGTCTCTTCATACCCGCGGCGACGACGGGCTCCTCCTGTCATGCCGAGTGGTGCAGCGCGCTTCCTGTCATCGCGAATCACGCCCGCCCATCACTGCCATCCTGAGTGACGCTCGCTCCCCGCTGTCATCCTGAGCGGCGCCCGCCCATCACTGTCATCCTGAGCGGCGCCCACCCATCACTGTCATCCTGAGCGGCGCCGCAGGCGGCGCGAAGGATCTCCCCAAGCCTGCATCGCCTCCTCGGCCGCTACGCCCTCCTCCCCGCGAGCAGCCACGCCCCGAGCGCAGTCAGCGTCAGCGCAAACGCCCAGGCCGTCCCGCCCGAGAGCGCGGGGATCGGGTCGCCGCCCGCCGTCACGTCGAACCCCGGCGCCGTCCCGACGTCGAACGCCGCCACGATCGCGCCGCCCGGCGCACCGCACGGGCCGGAAACCAGCAGGACGTCGTACGACCCGGCGGCCACGCTCGGCCAAACGTCCGTCGTTGGGATGACTCCGTCGCTCGACGTCACTGTCACCGCCGCCACTGGATCATCCGGCGGCGCCGCACCGAGCGTCCACGTTCCGTTCGCGACGACGATGGCGCAGTACGTGCCGTCCGGCGCCTCGCCGCGGACGGTCACGGTGTCGCCGATCCTGTAGACCCGCGCGCCGGCCCGGACCGTGGCGCCTGTGGGCAATGGAGTTGGCGTGGGCGTCGACGTCGGTGTCGGGGTGGGTGTCGGCGCGACCGCGGCGACGGTCAGGTGGAGCCTCGCGACGTCGTTGGACGCGTCGAACTCCTGAACCGTGCCGCTCCGATTGACCCACGCTTCGAGGTCGTGCTCGCCCTGAGGGAGCGCGATTTCCAGCGGGACGAGCGCCTCGGCGCCGGGGGCCAGCGGCTCCGCGCTCGTCTCGGCGACGAGCGTCCCCGACCCAGCTGCGCCGTCCCACACCGTGAGGTCTGTGGCGGCGGCCTCCGCCTGGCCGGTGTTGCGAACCTTGGCCACGAGTCGCACCGAACCGTCGTCGTCGGAGGTGCCGGCCAGATCCACCGCAAGATCCGGGAGCGCGGTTCCGACCGAGAACGTCGTCGTTACCGGCGGCGCGCCAAGCGCGGAATCCAGTGTCGCCTCGAGTGTGTGAGTGCCCGGCCCGACGCCGTCCAGCGGCAGGTCGAGCCGACGGATCCCGTCGAGCTCCACTTGTAGTGTGGTCACGGGCTGGCCGTCGAGGCGGAGAGAGATGCTTGCGGCTCCGGACCCCTGTGCGTCAACCAGAGCGTGCACGGGGTCGCCTGCGTGCGGATACGAGGGCCTGTCTGTCCTCATCCCGAGGATCGTGGCGCCGGCGACGTCGATCGCCGTGGCCGCGGTCACCAGCTCGGCCCCGTCGGTGCCGAGGAGCGCGAGGAGGCACGTCTGAGTGCCGCGTCCCTCCGGCGCGAAAGTGAAAGGCAGCTCCAACCGGGTCGTCTGTTCGCTTCGGAGGGTCGCGGTCCCCTCGTATACCACGGACGACCCGCCGCCGGGTGAGACGAGCCAGACCCTGACGCGCACCGGGAGGTCGGCATCGGAGATCACGTCCGCGAGAGCGGTCCGCTGCCGCTCGGTCGGTCCGCTCGCCAGGCTGAGCGCGGCGATCCGGACCCACGGTCCTCGAACCCGCACGGAGAGCTGCCCATTCACCACACCGGCTCCGGGCTCGCTGCCGTAGAACGTCCAGAGGATCGGGTACCGGCCGTACGCCAGGCCCGATGGGATTGGGAGCGCTACCACGCCTGAGCCGCTCAACGACGCGGGGTGGCCAAGACCGGAGAGCTCGAGCGTCCCCGGCGAGCGCAAATCTGCGGTCACATTGAGCGTCTCGCCGGGTCGTACCTCGGGCCGATCAAGCGACAACTGAACTGTGTCCGCGTTTGAACGGACCGGGATCGAGTCGAGGAAGAGAGCGCGCCCCGAAACCGTGGAGACGCCGAAGCCGACCTCGCAGGAGGGCTCCGCGATGGGAACCACGAATCTGAGTTCCGTGCCGCCCTGGTCAAGCTCGAACGTCCGGCTCTCAGCGAAGGGTGGCGCATTCACTCGCGCGACGAGGGGGACTGGCGAGCCGTATCCGGGCGACGCGACCGACAACGTGAGCGTCACGGCCTCCCCGGGCGCTACCCGGTCGCGGTCGAGTGACGCCTTCACCGAGAGGTCCAGCCCGTGTACCTCGATGGGAACGGTGCCGGTGGCTACGGTCCGCAGCCGGTCGTCGGTAACGTCGGCGGCGAGCAACGTGTAGTCAGCCGTGAGTCGGCACGACGCGAGATCTCCCGGGATGAGGATCGACGCCGACACGTTCTCCGTTCCGTGGCCGGCGACGTCACCCTCCATCGTCGTTGCCGCCACGGTGCCGCCGTTCACCTTTACCCTGAGCTCGAAGTGACCAGTCCGCATGCCGGCATTGGTCACGGCGAACGGGATCACGGCGGGACCGCCGGCGTCGGCAGACACTGCGAGCGGGACCGGACCAGAGGCCAGCGCCGCGGGCAGGATCTGGACGCTCACGGCCCGCTCGACGAGCACCTCACCGGACGCCGCTCTGAAGCGGATGTCCAGCGGCAGCTCGGCCAGCGGCAAACGGTCGGGCTTCAAGGGGAGGTGAACGCTGGCAGGTGTCCCCGGCGGGAGGACGAGCGGCTGTGCCAGGAGCGTTGCGTCTGGTCCGTCGACGGTGAGCGACCCGGCGATCTCGGCGCCCCCCGAGTTGCGGACCGTCACCAAGAGAGGGAGCGTCCCGTCACTCCCGAGCGGTTCTGGCGTCGCCTCCACCTCTGCAGCGAGGCGAGGGATTACACGAAACGGAAGCGGTGCGCCGGCCGGCGATCCTTGGAGTGCGGCGACGAGCCGGTATGCTCCGGGCCCCACGTCGAGCGGAACGGCGTCGTCGAGCTCTCCACGGGGAGGCAACGCCCAGACACGGCTCCGTGTCTCCACCACAGAGCCGGTCGAGTCATCCTCTACGACGAGGACCGCCGTGAGCGTCGAGGCATCAGGCAGGAGGTTCGTGACACGTAGCGCCGCCAGGGTCTCGCCGGCTGCGCTGTGGGACGGCACATTCGCTGCAAGCGTGGCGAGGCCGCCCGAGTACGCTGTGAGCGCAACCTCTCGAACAACGGCCCCAGCTGCGAGGCGCAGTGTCGAGTTCCCTGGTGCGAGGCTGGTGGAAACGTCGAGTTGCGCAACGGAGTGGGGCAACGCCACCGCTGAGACGGTTCCGGCTGCCGTGGTCGCTCCGGTCAACGTCCATGAGAGGTTCCCATTCCACGCCTGATCCGTTGAGTTCGCCAGTTCGATCCCCAGCACGGTGTCTCCCGCAGGCCGGACGACGGGGCCGGCCAGGGACAGGCTCGGTGCCGCCTCGTAGGTCACGGCAGCCTGTGTCTCGTGTGTTGCGTCGCCGGAGGTGTGGGCGACGAACGTCGTAGAGGCGGAGATCTGACGCGTGAACCGCACGTTTGCGGTGCCTCGCCCGGGTACCGATACGCTCGTCCCCGGCGCTTGAGGACTGCCGAGGGGGTCGAGGCCAACCAGGAGCGCGACGGGCAGACGCGTGCGGTTGATCACCCGAGCCGTGACGGTGAACGGTTGCGCGCCGACCACGGGAGGGGCGTCGAGTGCAAGGTCAACCGCCGGAGCGACCACCTCGAACGGCTGCTGCTCGGTCGCGGTCATCGAGGGCAGGGCACTGGACCACGCCTTCAGCGCGAGGGTATGGGTGCCGACGGCTGGCATCGCGAGATTCTGCGAGAACGGACCGGCAGCGGCCGCGTCGACCTCCACGCTCTGGCGCGCGGCCTCGACGTTGTCGAGGAGGAAGGCGAGGACGTACTGAGTCGTCGCGGCTCCCGTGTTTCGGATCGTCCCGGTCACGGCGAGAGCGTCAGTGGGTCGGTACGCCTCGGACAGCGGGTCGAGACTTGTCAGCGGACACGAGTAGCCTACGACGGAGAACGTGGACTCGGCGTGGGCCACGACTTGGCCGGCTTGGTTCTTCAGATCGCCGATGAGATAGAAGAGCCCTGCCCGGTTCGCGGTCGAGAGCGTCTGCGCGACGTCCCACGGCTGCGAGGCGGCGAGGGATGAGCTGCCCTCCCACCTCCAGAGGGTCTCGCCCTCGACGGCGGGAGGCGCACCGAGGGCCCGGACGTGGGGACCGCCACACGCCGAGGCCTTCACCACGTTGCGGCCACTGACGATCGCGGGCAGACACCCGCCGCTTGGACTCATGAGAAGCAGCGGCAGCGTGTGCGACGGTGGGCTTTCGAGCGAATAGCCCAGCCCCAACAGTGCCCCGTCGTGCCCCCGGAGGCAGGCGAGCCCGTCCTTCGACCCGGCCGCTGCGTAGTCCAGCAGGATGTCGGCCGTCCCGCTGCCGTCCATGTCGATTGCGATCGGCGGTCCGGTCGGCGGCCCGGCCAGGTTGGCCGACCAGATCCGGGAGCCGTTTAGCGAGAAGGCCAGTGCCGCCCGCACGCTGCAGCTCGCGCAGGAGGGATCACCTGCAGCGACGACCAGCTCAGGCGAGCCGTCGCCGTTCACGTCGGCGGCCGCGGGTCCGAAGATGCTGCGAAACGCGACCGTCGTCGAGGAGATCTCCAACCCGGTTCGGGCGTCCAGGAGGTCGAGTCTGCTCCCGCCTGTTGGGTCGTCCGGTGTTTGGATGATTGCGAGGGACGGCACGTCGCCGACGACAACGACCGGCGCGCCGGTCACCGGCTGGGCAGTCGTGTGCCGCCAGCGCACCGAACCCCCCTGGTCTAGCAGCACGACGTCACCGCCCGGCTGGGCAGGCGCACGCAAACCGGCGGCGACCTCGACGCGCCCGTCACGGTCAACATCGGCCGCCGCGATCCCAGTGACGTACAGACCGGCGAGGTTCGGGTTGACGACCGTCATCCGCCAGCGAACGGCACCGTCGGCCGGCTCGAGAGCCACGACGTCCGTCCCGGTCGAGACCACGAGCGCGGGAAGCCCGCTCCCGTCGGGGTCGACGACGATCGGCCCCCCTGCCGGGAACGGGTTGAACGCTGTGGTGGTCTGGCCAACCCGCACGTCCCACTTGAGGTTGAGGGCGCGGTCGAGGCATCGCACGGCCAGGGCCGTGCCGTCGCCCGTGTCGGCCTCGATTACCTCGAGGTGACCGTCGCCGTCGGCATCCACCGCGCTAAGGGCTGCTTGCCTCGACGCGCCCGTCAAGACCACCGTTCTGGACGTCACGAGGCTCGGGCCTGCACCCAACGTGAGGGCCAGTCCGTCGGTCGACTGCACGAGAGTGACGAGATCGTCCGTGCCATCCTCATTCAGGTCGCCCGCGGCTTCCGCAACCGGTATCGAGGGCGAGGGCAGCGTCGCGTACGACGCGAAGCAAAAGCCGGACCTGAGAGTGGCAGGCGGAACGCTCCTGTGTGGCGAGGCGCCGCTCCTGGAGGGTCCGCCCTGATAGGTGCCCCACGGTTCGAGCCGGCGCTCGCACAGTTCCGGCGCGACGACCTTGAGGGTCAGCATCGCTTCAGGGAACGCCGCGGCGCCGTTGGTCGCGTGGGCCCACCCGTCGATCGCTTGGCCCACCGCATACGCCGTTTGGCCGGTCCCGACCGATAGGCCGCTCGTGACGCCGGTAATATCGAGGTCGTGGAAGACGTGACGTGTCCCGTCGGGCGCTCGCCAGATCACGTCGACGGAATACCTCCCGCTCGCAGTGAACGGCGGGATCGTGAACGTCGCGGACGCCGCCTCGCCGCTCCCTACTCTCATTTCGAGCCGCTGCTGCGAGACACCCACCGAGCCGTCGCGCAGATTCCAGACGAGGGAGCACGTGCCAGGTGTCGTGGACACGTTGCTGACGCGGTACGCGACCGAACCTCCTGCCGCGCCGGAGTCGTTGAGCGGGACGACCTCAAACGACGGCGGCGGAACGACCAGCGTCGCACTGCTCGTGGCCTCCCGGCCGTCAGGCCACGCGAACCGGGCCCCGATTGGTATGGCGCCCCCTGCGAAGTCGGCTGGCACGTCGACGTCGAACTCCTCTGCGGACGCGGTGAGGGATTCGACGGTCACGGTGCGCGACTCCGACACCGAAAGGGCGTTGCAAGTGAACGTCAGAGCCCCCGTGAACGTTCGTGCCAGCGCCCCGGGCAGCAGCTGGACTCTGACGGCGGCGGTCACTCCCGGGGCGACCGATGCGGCGGCGGGGACGATCGCAAGCTGGAGCGACGGCTCCAGATGGCGGAGGACGATAGTGGCCTCTGTGGCGAGCTGGGCTCCGTCGGTGAGGTGGGCCGGCATCGTCCAGGTCCCATAGGTCTCGGTGGACGGCAGTTGCACGGTCACTGGTGTCGTAATGGTCTGGAGGGGACCGATCTCGAACGTCCTCGTATCGTGGAACGCCAGATCCGCCTGCGTGAGCACCAACTCGAACCGGCGGGTCGTAGTGGAGGCGTTGCGGATCTCAATCTCGCCGGTCACCACCCCGCTTCCGGCGGGCGCCTCGAAGCCTCTCGCGACACTCAGCTCGGCCCCGTAAAGCAGCCGTTGCTCCAAAACGGTGGCCCACGACCCCACGGGCGCCTCGGGCCCGCCGCGGTACCGGTCCGTGAAGCCGGCAATCACGGTCGAGACGCGCGGCTGGCCAGGCGGGGGGAAAGGAAGATCGAGCGTGATCGTCGTTTCACCGTCGCGCCCCAGGTCGAACGGTGCGCTGCGCACCTCGAGAGCTCCCTGAAACGTGCCGTACGCGGCGCCGACCGTCCCGCCCTGCACGGGCCGCCTCCCGACGTTCCGGACGCGGATGGGAAGCCGGAACGCCGGTCCGGGCGCAATGTCGAACTCGCCGACCGACAGCTCGACCATGGTGCCGGGCAGCGCCACACGAGCCTGGCCTAGAGACAGACCTCCGTCGCCGCTCGTCCAGCACGTCTGGCCCGGAGTGCAGACGTAGAGCTCGGCGGTGAGCATCCCCGTGCATGGCGCCGCCACGGCGTATGCGCCGCCGATCGAGGCTTGGTCATCGCGCCCGAGGTGAAGCGCCGTCCACTCGGGCATTGCGGGCGGGCACGGCTCCGGGCCGGAGTTGTGCTCGTTCGTGACGACGATCCTGTAGCGGGCGTCGACCTCGCCGACGGAGCGGTTGGCGATATGACCGAGGAAGCTCAGCTCATCCCCGACGCCGGCCTCCGTGTCGCTGGCGTCGAGCATCCCCTCGAGCAGCGCCGTGTTGGCGAGAAGGCTGTGCATCGCCGTGGCCACGGGGAACTGCCCTCCGGTGACGAACAACTCCCCGCGGAGCGTCGCACCACCTGGAAGCCCGTCGTGGCCGCGCGTCATCGTGACAGGGCCGACGGGCGCGTCGAACATCGAGGTCGCGCCCGCGTCGGCAGCGGCTTCGACCTGCTGGAGTCCGCGCCCGTCGACCGAGAAGGCGAGAGTGCCGCGGAACGCATCCTGGCCGTCGTTCCGGATCACGACGTGGATGGGCACAACGCTGTCCGGCAACGCGTACTCCGAGTCCACCGCGAGGCCGAGCTGCACCCTCGGGGCCCCCGCGGCCGACGGCGGCCAGTCCTCGACGACGAAGCCTGCGACGGTCCCCGCGGGCTGCACGACCCAGGGCCTCGGCGACGCGAACCCGTCCGCGACCTCCACGGCGCGCGTCGAGTCGCGCAGCTCGTACGTCACCGAGTAGATTCCCGTCGGCCTGGGCTTTCCCGATTCCTCCCAGTTCGGGACCATCACATCGACCGTCGTGTCGCTGCTCGCGCCCCCCTCCAACTCGAAGGGCTGCGTCCACGAGGCGACGACTCCTCTCCGGCTGTCGAGAAGTTGGTACGCGACGGTATCGGCAGGTGCCTCGGTGAAGTTGTGAAGGGTGACCGGCAGGGTCGGCGCACACGGTGCGCCCCAGTGGCATGCCACCGTGCCGACGTTCGGATCGATCCCCCCGCGCACGAGGTCTGCGAGGAGCGCCCGGCCCTCACCTGTGGAGCGGCCGTTCGCTTGCGCCCAGTCCTCGAAGATCGTCGTGACGATCACCCGGCCGGACCCGAGAGGGTACGTGAGCAGGACGGGCATCCCGCCGGCGCTCTTGCGGAGCAACACGGTCGCTTGCGACGGCCACCGGTCGAGGAACCCGTCCACATTGACGCTGCGTCGGTCCTCGGTCAGGGCGGAAGTCGCTGGGTGAGCGGCGGCCACCACGACGCTGGCGGTCCAACAGCTCTGGTCCTCGAACCACCCATAGGCTGACAGCGCCTCGCCCGGAGGGACCGGAACCGGGGTGAAATCGGCGCCCCGCATCTGCGCCATCACCAGAAGCGTGCCCCCGCCACGGACGTACGCCTCGAACCTCGCCTTCAGATCCGCACTCTCCGCCGTGCCGAACAGCGCCCCCGACGGCACGAACAACACCTCATGGTCCTCCGCCAGCTGGATCGGGTCGAACGTCAGCTCGGCCCAGACGTGAGAGAGGCCCAGGGCATCCAGCGCTGTCGCGGCCTCGCCCGCAAACCCCTTGAACAGCACAGCGACATGGGCCGCCTTCGGAAGGTCCTCCGCGGGTCGGCGAACGTCGACCGAGTACTTGCTCTCGAGCTCCGCGACACCACGGGCGACGGTGCCGGTGCCGGCAGGCGTGAGGTGCGCATCCTGGGAAAGTGAAAGCAAGTACATTGTTCGGCCGAAATCAACCAGCGATGGGACGCCTTTCTCCACCCCGACGGCCGCGATCGCGCGCCAGTGGGCGAGGAGATCCGGGTTGGAGAAGTCGGCGACCGACGGTGTCGTCAGTGCGGAGGTTGTTCCAACGACGCCCGACGTGTCATCGGGCTTGTCCCCACCCGGTGGGGTCGGGCCGTGAGGAAGCCCGGAGCAATCCGGGTCCTTGGCTCCCGTCCGGAACGCGCATGGCGTGAATCCGGAACACGGGCACTTATAGTCCTTCACCTCGTCCCAGAACGCCAGGATCGCCCCCGCCGTTGCTTCGGTGGTCTGCTTGAGCAGTGTCTTCAAGTGGGCGTCGAAGACGACGGGGTTCTCAGGGTGCAGCGGGTCTGGTGCGGCCCAGAGACGCTCCGCCAACTCGAAGCTACGGATCTGAACCGGGGCCTGGAGTGGGTCGGTGACCCAGGTTGTCCCATAGTCGTCCGCGGGCGAGAGCGACGACCCGTCGTAGTGATGCTCGTAGTCCGCCTTGCCCGAGTCGTCGCTCGCGGCGCGGTAGTAGTCCGGGAACTCGCGGGCCTTGAAGGACGCCAGGCGTTCGAGAACCCCGGACTTCTCGGCGGAGGTGCTCCACTCAGGCTTGAGAGCGCTGTCGGCGAACAGCCGAGTCAGGCTCTCGAACGATGTGCTCCGCCCGGGAGCGAACGGTGAGCCGAGCGGGAAGGCCGCCGATGTCGTGGCTGCCCACGTCATGATGACGGGAAGGGCGGCGCGGAACGGCACCGCGGCGGCTCCGGCCGCGGCCTCGAACCCCCCCACGAGGACCGACCGGCTGCCGTCCGGGAGGGTGTAGTTCTGCGTCGCGGCCCAGTTGTCCAGCGCCCAGTACTCGTGAAAGCTCCAGCCGTGGCCCTTGGGATAGGGTGCGTGGTTCTCGGGCCTGGCATGCTGCGGCGACCCCATGTCCTGAACCAGATGGAGCGCATGGCCGAGCGCGCGCGCCGCCCATAGCTTGTAGTGCTGCGCGGTGGCGGGATCGTCGCTGCACTTGCCCGCCTTGTAGAGGTTCACGGCGAGATGAAAGTACACTTCAGCGTGCGACACGGCGTCCGTCTCAGACAGTCCGGCGAGATAGGTGATTGGAAGTGGACGAAAGAAGTGGTTGAAGGTGCAGATGCTCCAGTCAGGATGGCTCTCGACGTAGCAAGGCTGCTCGCGGTATTCGCAGAACACCCCCCACGGCACGATCTCGGTCGCGTCTTCGTCAATGAGCGCGTCCTTGAACGGGTCCCCCGCACGGGTGTCAAGTTCACCTTCGCCCATGGTGTCGAGAAACAACATGAGCTCTGGATCTGTGCCGGCTCGGCCTAGCAGAGCGCGTGAGTGGCGGGCTACACCATTATGGGTTCTCCATTCATAGCCGTAGACGAACATACACGGAGTAGTCAAGAGCAGGAGGACTAGGCATCTGGCTCTCATTGCGTTTCCTGTCGATCGGCTACATACCTCCGGAGGGACTTCAATGGCAGTGCTATTCGGTCACAGTATGGCGATTGTGGCTGCTGCATGCAGTACGAGACGACGATTTTCGCGAGCGGAAGAGCAAGGTCAGGCCGTCGCGAATGTTCAGAGCCGAGGTTAGAGAGAAACATATGGATGCGACTTACGGCTCCCTCACTGGGCGTATTGTGCTCCGCGTACTGCACTGCCTGATGGACGAAGTCCTCATTTGGAAGCCACTGCTGGAGACAAAGGTCATCCAGCCTTCCAAAATAGTGATTCCAGGGATCGCTCTGCTCCGGCGTGGGCGTGAAAGTGGCCCACTGTTTGGTGTAGACGTTGTACGAGCGGAAGGTGACGCCCTCGAGGGTCGGGGGGAAGACGCAGAGCTCGAGGTCGACCCGGTCGCCGTGCTTCGTGATGTGGACAGACGTCCACGGGTCATTGCCCGGCATCCCGAACCCCGAGCACCCACTGAACGGCCATCCGGCGTCCGAATAGCAGGAGTAAGCGGGCATCCAGCCGGGCTTGTAGACGAGCCAGGCCATGCCGGTGTACCTGAGCGGTTTGAAGGGAGGGAGAACGAACCGGCCGTCGGCGTCGCTCGTGGTTTCGGCCTCACCCCCTTTTACATTGCGCGGCCGCTCACCGTCGACGAAGTTGACCGGGCCGGACTCGTAGAGTCGGCGCTTTACGATGGCACCGGCGATCGGCGCGCCGGTGCGGGCGTCCACGACGTGGCCGTGGAACTCCGGCATCGGTGCACGGATACCCCGCCCAGCACAGCCGAGCGCCATCAAGAGCACGAGAGGTCGGAGATACGGTGACACGGAAACGCGCGACCGCTTCATCTTGAGACCTCACCTTCGTTCTGGAGCTGCGAATAGGCTGGCAGAATAGCGAGTGTCGGTGCGATGTCAAGGCCTGACCAGCCGTGAGGCGTACCGCTTCCGATGCAGGGGTATTCCTCGACGGGCGCTTCCAGCCGCGGTCGCGGGGACGGTGTGTGCTGCGGCGAGCCCATGTCCTGGACGAGGTGGAGCGCATGACCAAGCCCGCGCGCCGCCGATCGGAAGTAGTACTCGCGCTCTGCTGCGGCCTCGCTGCACTTCCCGGTCTTGTAGAGCTTCACCGAGAGGTCGAAGTAGAACTGCGCGTGCGAGATGGCATCCGGTTCGCCGAGACTTAGGGCGTATGCGATCGGCAACGGGGGATGGAAGTGGTTAATGGTGCAGACGTTAAGAGCAGGATATGCCAGCAGGTAGCAGGGGAACTCGCGCGCGTCGCACGTCAAGCTCCAGCGGAGCATCTCGGTGGAGTCCTCATCGATGAAAGCGTCCTTAAATGGGTCTCCTGCACGGGTATCAATTTCTTCATGGGAGCCCTCGAGAAATGCCCTGAACTCGCCATCGGTCACTAACGCCCACGCCAGGAGTCGCCCGTTGTATCCCATTCTGTTGTGTGATCGCCACTCGTAGGCGCGCGAAGCAGAGGCGACGCATGCAAGACCGAGAACGAAACGGCCGATATTCCTTCTCATTGAATCTTCCCCGAGCTGACACACTCATCCGTGTATTGCCTTACACGGAGATTGATCGCGGGCAAATCGCATTCTGTTGTCCAGTTGGGGCCAGTACAGAGTCTCGCGATCGCTCGCAAGACGATGCACCGCTCCCTTCTCAGGCCCGGCCTGGCATAGGGACTGATTGAGTCGGCCAGGTTGGTGAGGGGGTGCAGCATGCCCCGTGTGGGTTCGCGATCCTCGAGGTACTCAAGGGCCTGGCTGAGCAGCGTGTCTCTGGACAGCCAGTGCTCGTTCGACAGTGAATTCAGGCGCTCGAAATACTGCCCCCATGGGTCGCTCTGCTCCGGCGTGGGCGTGATGGTCACCCAGTGCTTGGTGTAGACGTTGTACGAGCGGAAGGAGACGCCCTCGAGGGTCGGGGGGAAGACGCGAAGCTCGAGGTCGACCCGGTCGCCGCTCTTCGTAATGTGGACGGACGTCCACGGGTCATTGCCCGGCATCCCGAACCCCGAGCACCCGCCGAACGTCCACCCCGGCTCGGAGTAACACGAGTAGGCGGGCATCCAGCCGGGCTTGTAGACGGCCCAGGCCATGCCGGTGTACCTGCGCGGTTTGAACGGAGGGAGGACGAACCGGCCATCGGCGTCGGTGCGGGTCTCGGCATCGCCACCCTTGACACCCAGCGGTCGCGCGCCGTCGCCGATGGCGATACCGCCATACTCGTTGAGTTCGCGCTTGACGATGGCGCCGGCGATCGGCGCGCCGGTGCGGGCGTCCACGACGTGGCCGTGGAATTCCGGCATCGGTGCACGGATACCCCGCATACAGGCGCCGAGTGCGACAACCACGAGTGGGAAAAGCGATGATCTCCGCAACACCCAAACGGCAAGGCGTGTCATGTTGAGACCCCGGTTCCATTTGTTGGCTACATATTGGGTGTGGATGTTAGCAGGGGGATTGGTGATGTCAAGTGTCAGCCGTTTCCGGTGGCCTCGTGGCGACGCGGCGGGTGCGGGACGTAGGACGGTCCAGGGTCGGGGCGATCGTTCGTCGCGGCGCCTACGGCGCCGCTCCTCAGGGCGACAGTGGTCTCTGGCTGCCATCCTGAGCGAGTGCAGCGGGCGAAGGATCCCCCAAGCTCTGAGCGGTCGGCGGCGGCGGATTATCACGGGCCTGGCCGGGAATGACGGAGAGGGGCCGCGCGATGGCGACGCACGAGAGCGAGTGGTGGATCCTCACCGGCTGCCCGGACGGGATGCCGGAAGGTTCGACGTTCCGGCGCGAGCGCCGTGGGGTTCATCGCGTACGACTTCCGCGGCCGCTTCCCCGAGGCGCAGCGCCGGGTCGCGGTCTGGGTGGAGAGCGGCGCGCTCCACGTCCGCGAGACCGTGGTCGAGGGGTTCGAGAATGTCCCGAAGGCGTTCCTCGGCCTGTTCACCGGCACGAACCTCGGGAAGATGATCGTCAGGGTGGAGGCGGCCGCGAGCACGTCGCATCTCGACGCCGCCACCTCCGCGGAGGCTAGGGTCCGGACATCTCCGTTCTGCGGCCTTCCGGCCCCTCGCGGGGCGCTCGCGACGGCCTCGGCGCCGGGCTCGGGAGGGCGCAGCGGGCTCCGGCGCCTGCCGGTCGTTGACCGTCGCTTTCGTCGGTGCTACAAAGGCGTCAGTCGCATATTGCCGTACTTTCGGAGGAGGAGATTCGCATGAATTTGAGAGGATGCGCGGTCGTGCTCGTCGTGGTGGCTCTTGCGCTCGTGGCGGCCACCCCCCTCGTCTCCGCCCAGCCGGCGCCCCGTGCGCACCAGCGCGGCGTGCATGCGCTCGACACCTCCGGCGACCATCCCTTGACCACGGTTGCGTCGTACACGGGGCAAATGGACGTGGCGGTCGTCGGCGTGCCCGTTGACGGCTCCGCGTCGCCGGCCGGGACGTTCAACCTCTCCGGCATGCCCACGGGCGCCGCGATCCAGGCGGCGTGGGTCGTCATCATCGACTACAGCGGTGCCACGGACGCGTCGCTCACGTTCGGCGGCACGAGCGTGGGAGACGCCCCGCCGACCTACGTCGATCCCGGCTACCCGCTGGAGGTGTGGCGATTCGACGTCACGTCCCTGGTCACTGGCAACGGCGCATACTCGTTCGCCACGGTCGGACCGCTGCAGTGCTACGGCGTCGCGCTGGTGGTGGTGTTCTCCCACACGTCGTTGCCGATCCAGCAGATCGTGATCAACATGGGCGCCGAGGACCTGGAAAACGCGTCGAGCACGACGTCGTTCGCGGGGTTCACGCTGCCGGGCGCGGGCCGCCTCATCGTCTTCACCGGCGCCGACGACACGAGCACGGACGTCGGCGAATCGCTCGCGTTCAACGGCGTCACGATCCCGGGCGTCACGTTCCACGAGAACCTCGGGCCCGTCACGAGCCTGATCACGAGCAGCGTGACGGTGCAGGCCGGGACGAACACGGCGACCGCGACGACCGGCGACGACCAGTTCGGGTGGGCGCTCGCGATCGTCGCGGCCTCGGCTGAGCCGCCGATCCCTGCCGCGAGCCACCTGGGCCTGGCCCTGCTCGCAGTCGCGATCGCCGCCTTTGCGGTCCTCCTGCTCGTGCGGCGCTCCTCGGCCGCCTGAGGAATCCGGCGCTCGAGGCCCATCGGCGGGACTCACCCCCGCCCGACCTGCCGTCGTCCGGAGCGAACGCACCGCGGGGAGGATCTCGCCGAGCTCGACGCGACCCGGTGGCGCTCCGCGCTTGGGGAGATCCTTCGTCGGCCCGCCTGCGGCGGACCTCCTCAGGATGACAGCGTGGGCACCAGTGGCGCCGCTCGTCAGGATGACAGCGGTTTCTCGCTGTCATCCTGAGCGAGCGCAGCGAGCGAAGGATCCCCCTGAGCCCTGATCGCACGCCGCCCGCGCACGGCGGGCCTATACTGCGCGGGTTGTCGTCGGAAGGGGGTCATCGCATGCGATCTCTCAGGCTCCTCGGCTTCGCGGCGGCGGCATCGCTCGCGCTCGGCGCGGCTCCGGCGGACGAGCCCGCGCTCACCGGATTCTCCAGCCAGTCGTCGCGCGTCGAGCGCGAGTGGGAGTCGAAGTTCCGCGCGATCCCGGACCCCGCGCGCATGCGCGACGCGATGCAGCGCCTCGCGGCGCGGCCGCACGCGGTCGGGCAGCCGTACGACCGCGACAACGCGGAGTGGATCCTCGCCCGGTTCAAGTCGTGGGGGCTCGACGCGCGCATCGAGACGTTCGAGGTGTTGTTCCCGACCCCGAAGGAGCGCCGTCTCGAGCTGCTCGCGCCCGGGAAGTTCGTCGCGTCGCTGCGCGAGCCGGCGGTGGCCGCGGACCCGACGTCGGGCCAGACCGCGGAGCAGCTCCCGACCTACAACGCGTACTCGCCCGACGGCGACGTGACGGGCCCGCTCGTCTACGTGAACTACGGGATCCCCGCGGACTACGAGCAGCTCGAGCGCCTCGGCGTCTCGGTCAAGGGCGCGATCGTGATCGCGCGCTACGGCCGCTCGTGGCGCGGGATCAAGCCGAAGGTCGCGGCCGAGCACGGCGCGATCGGGTGCCTGATCTACTCCGACCCGCGCGACGACGGCTACTTCGAGGGCGCGGCCTTCCCGGAGGGGCCGTTCCGCCCGAGCGAGGGCGTGCAGCGCGGCAGCATCCTCGACACGGACTACGTCGGCGACCCGCTCACGCCCGGCGTGGGCGCGACGAAGGACGCGAAGCGCCTCGCGATCAAGGACGCGCCGGTCATGCCGAAGATCCCCACGCTGCCGATCTCGTACGCCGACGCGCGCCCGCTGCTCGAGGCGCTCGGCGGCCCGACCGCGCCCGAGGCGTGGCGCGGCGCGCTCCCGATCACCTACCGCGTCGGGCCGGGCGCGGCGCGCGTGCGCCTCGCGCTGAAGTTCGAATGGGGAATGAAGACGCTGTACGACGTGATCGCGACGATCCCGGGCTTGGCCGCGCCGGACGAGTGGGTGATCCGCGGCAACCACCACGACGCGTGGGTCAACGGCGCGGAGGACCCCATCTCCGGCCAGGTCGCGCTGCTCGAGGAGGCGCGCGCGTTCGGCGAGCTGCTCGCGCAGGGGTGGCGGCCGCGTCGCACGATCGTCTACTGCGCGTGGGACGGCGAGGAGCCCGGGCTGCTCGGCTCGACGGAGTGGGCCGAGACGCACGCGGACGAGCTCTCGCACCACGCCGTCGCGTACCTCAACTCCGACTCGAACAGCCGCGGCTACCTCGAGATGAGCGGGTCGCACACGCTCGAGGCGTTCTACAACGACGTCGCGCGCGACGTCACGGACCCCGAGTCCGGCGTGTCGGTGTGGAAGCGGCTCCGCCTCCGCCGGATCGAGGAGGCCGCGACCGCCGAGGACCGCAAGGAGCTCCGCGAGCGGGCCGACCTCCGCATCGGCGCGCTCGGCTTCGGCTCCGACTACACCGCGTTCCTCGACCGGCTGGGCGTGCCGTGCCTCTCGCTCGGGTACGGCGGCGAGGACCGCGGCGGGATCTACCACTCGATCTACGACGACTTCGACTGGTACACGCACTTCGGCGACACGACGTTCGTGTACGGCCGCGCGCTCGCGCAGACCGCGGGCATCGCGGTGATGCGCCTCGCCGGCGCGGACGTCGTCCCGGTGCGCTACGGCAACCTCTCCGACACCGTCGGCCTCTACCTCGGCGAGCTCAAGAAGCTGCTGGAGAAGGAGCGCGACGCTGCGGTGGAGCGCAACCGCGAGCTCGACGAGGGCGTCTTCGCGGCGACCAGGGATCCGCGCGACCCGCTCGTGCCGCCGCCGGCGGAGGCGGTGCCGCCGCACCTCAACTTCGCGCCGCTCGAGAACGCCGCCGACGCGCTCGCCCGCAGCGCCAAGAGGTGCGACGCCGCGCTCGCGAAGGCGGACCTCGGCGCACTCTCGCCCGAGCGCCTCGCCGCCGTCAACGCGGCGCTCGTTGCGGTGGACCGCGCGATGCTCGACCCGGCGGGGCTGCCGGGGCGGCCGTGGTACAGGAACGTGCTGTACGCGCCCGGCATGTACACGGGGTACGGCGTCAAGACCGTGCCGATGGTGCGCGAGGCGATCGAGCTCAAGCGCTGGCCGGAGGCCGACGAGGGGATCGCGCGCACCGCGAAGGTGCTCGGCGGCGTGGCCGACGCCATCGACCGCGCCTCCGCCGCGCTCGAGTCCGCTTCGAAGTAGCTAGCCGCTCGGGAGCCGGCAAGGTAGCCATGCGGCCGACCGAGGTCGGCCGCAAGGGCCGCCCCTACCCGTATTTGCAAGCTCGACACGAGCACGCGCCGAGCGCGTGCCCTGAACAGGCAAACGGCTCACGCGCCCATGTAGGGGCGGTGCCCGCCCCCGCTGTCATCCTGAGCGAGCGCAGCGAGCGAAGGATCCCCCCAAGTTCTGATCGCCCCTCCTTTGTCATTCTGAGGCCGCGCAGCGGCCGAAGAATCCCCCCAAGCTGCTGCGGACCTGCTCGCGCTCGAGGGCTTGGGGAGGTCCTTCGTCGGCCCGCCTTCGGCAGGCCTCCTCAGGATGACAGGAGGGGACGGGAGCCGGTCCTCGTCAGGATGACAGCGGTCTCTGGCCGTCATCCTGAGCGAGCGCAGCGAGCGAAGGATCCCCCCAAGCTGTACCGGACCAAGTCGCGCTGCAGCGCTGTCGGTCACGCTCCAGAGCTTGGTGAGATCCTTCGTCGGGCCGCCTGCGACGTCCCTCCTCAGGATGACAGGGGGAAGCTCCTGTCATCCTGAGCGAGCGCAGCGAGCGAAGGATCCCCCCAAGCTCTGATCGCGGGTACGACCACTGCCCGGCTCGGCCCGTGCGCATTCGCTCTCGCGGGCGTTATCCCTGGTGGGAGGCAGTCCGGCCCGCGTCGCCTCGGGGTGCGGTGGCGGCGCGAGTGGACGTCCCGAGGGAGGACGAACATGACGAAGCGTGTCGTCATGCTCGTTGTCGCGATGGTTTTCGCGGTGTCGCTGGGCGCGGCACCGCCGCCGCCGAAGGCGCCCGACGCCACGGGTCTCACCCCGGAGGCGCTCCAGGAGGCGCGGTCGCTCGCCCAGATCGCGGTGGCCGCGAAGTGGGCGCCGCAGTTCAACGCGGGCGGGTGCGCGTCGTCGCTGGCGCGGCTCGATACGAGGCAGGTGTGGCTCACGGCGATCAACGTGCCCGGCCAGCAGGACATCGCGATGGCGGGGTTCAACCTCCCGGCGGTCACGTACAGGTACGGGATGCGGGGGGTCAAGGTCCGGGCCACGTTCGACCTTCCGGTCGCCCAGGGGTACGTGATGTACGGGATCGTCGTCTCGACCGGCGGCGTGAACGTCGCCGAGAAGTGGGGCGGCGGAGTCAGCCCGGCCCCTCACGCGCAGGTCGTCACGAACGAGTTCGTGGTCGACCCGCACAAGCCGTACACGGCCGGGGCGCTCGTGATCGTCAAGGGCGATTCGGGGGCGGCGAACGCACCCGCCAGCGCTGCGGGGACGATCACCGAGATCAGGTGGGACTTCTAGCGCACTCGCGGAGTCGTCCATGTGGCACGCTGCTGCTCCCCGGCCGGACGCGGTGGAGGGAGGAACGTCATGACGAAGGACATCGCGTGGCTCGTGCCGGCTGTCGTTCTCGCGGTGGCACTGGACGCAGCTCCCCCGCCGCCCGCGGCGGCGCCGCAGAAACCGCAGCCGACGCCTGTCGCGATCGTCTGCCCGAGCACGATCAGCGTGAGGATCACCAGGGACGTGCTGAGCGCCGGCGCGTGGCCGACGCCGACGCCCGACGTCATCAACCGCACGGTCCCGTTCGAGAAGGCGTCGCTCGACAGCCCGAGCCGCCTGAGGTGCCGGTACTACGACGAGCACATGAGCATCCCGTACTTCCTGCTCCAGTGGAAGCCCGGCTTCGCATGCCGGTTGGCGCCCGCATCCGCCGGCCCGTCGAGACAGTTCCTCTGCGTTCCGCAGTGACGGAGGGCGGACGCCACTCCGTTTCCCCGGTCCCCACGCTCAGCCCGGCCTACGGGATGCAGAACTGGACGACGCGGTCGTTGTTGCCGACGGCCAGGCCTTCCTCGGGGCGGGGGACCACCCGGACCACGACCTTGGCCCACGGCGAGGTCGCGTCGCTGCACGAGGGGATGTCGCCGGGCCACGAGATGAAGCTGAGCAGCGTCCGCTGCGACGGCTGCTTGCCGTAGATCTCCCCGGGCTGCAGGGCCGGGACGCCGTCGACGTACGTCTTGCGCATGCAGCCGCACAGGCGCTGGTCGTATGCCTGGCGGGTCGCCGGCGGCAGGCTCGGCGGCATCACGTCGCAGGTGAGCGTCACCGTTGCGCGGCCGGTGGTCGGCTTCCCGCCCGCGTTCCGGACGCCCCAGTAGTACACCCCGCCGATCATGTCGGGGTAGTCCGCGCACTGCGCGTCCGCGGGGTGCCCGACCATCCCCATCGGGGGCGGCTCGACGACGAGGTCGGGGCCGCGCCAGAGCGTCGCCGCCGAGGCGACGGAGATGTGGAACATCTGCACGGCGCTCGGCTTGGCCGGCAGCCGGTTGACCTGCTCCCTGGTGAGCAGGGGGAGCGCCGCCGCGGCGGTCGGCGCGGTCTTCCCGGTCGGCGGGGCGGCGAGCGCAGCGGCGGCCAGGACGAAGGTGGAGGCAACGGCTGCGGCGAGGTGCGGCATGGTCTGATCTCCCTTCATCCGGATCAACGCATCCACGGGCCAGGGTTGCACATCGGCCGGGGGGTCGATGCTCTATCCCGTTCACTCCGCATTGGTTAACGCCGCGTCCCCGGGGTGCGGCCGGGCGCGCTCGCCTCCCCACTTGACAAGTCGCACGCCGTACCCTAAATTAACGATGTTAAGTAAGGAGGCGGCGTAATGGGAATCCAGGAGCGACGAGAACGGGAAAGGGAAGAGATGAGGACGCTGATCCTCGACGCCGCCCGCGAGCTGTTCGTCAGCGAGGGGATCGAGCAGGTCTCGATGCGCCGGATCGCCCAGAAGATCGAATACTCGCCGACCGCGATCTACGTCCACTTCAGGGACAAGGAAGCGCTCCTCCAGGAGCTGTGCGCAGTTGATTTTGGCGCCTTGGCCGGGAAGTTCCAGGTAATAGGTGCGATCGCCGACCCGATCGAGCGCATCGTCGCCGCCGGTCGTGCGTACATCGAGTTCGGCATCAACAACCCCAGCCACTTCCGCCTGATGTTCATGACTCCGCACGAGCACTCCAAGGGCGACGACACCATGGCCAAACGCGGCAACCCGGAGGAGGACGCGTACGCGTTCCTCAAGCAGGCCGTAGCCGAGGGCGTGGCCGCGAGCCGCTTCCGCGCGGGGCTCGACGACCCGGAGCTGCTGGCGCAGACGCTGTGGGCCGGCGTGCACGGCGTGGCCGCGCTCGAGATCGCCAACAAGCGTGACCCCTGGGTGGACTGGCGCCCGATCGAGGAGCGGGTTCGCACGATGACCGACGCCCTCGTGCGCGGCCTGACGCGGCCGGTGGAGGCGTGATGGCCGACCTCGCCCTCAAGACGATGCTGCACGACAAGCTGCGCTTCGCCATCACGGTGGCGGGCGTGGCGTTCGCGGTGACGCTGGTGCTCGTTCAGGTCGGTCTCTTCCTCGGGCTGCTCTCGAACGCGTCGGCGACCATCAAGCAGATCGACGCAGACCTGTGGGTCACGTCGCACGCGACGCCGAACGTGGACTTCCCGTCGGCGTTCTCGGAGAGCCTGATCGAGCGCGTGCGCTCGGTCCCGGGCGTCGAGCGCGCCGACAACCTCATCGTGGCCTACCTGCCGATGGCGCTCCCCTCGGGGGCGAAGGAGACGGTTATCCTCTACGCGCTGGAGGACTTCCGCCGCTGGGGGTTTCCGAGGCGCGTGACCGAGGGGGACCCACGCGACCTGCGGCGCGGCTCGTTCATGTTCCTCGACGAATCGGCGGTGCGGCGGTTCGGGCCGTTCGCCGTCGGGGAGTATCGCGAGGTCAACGACCGCCGCCTGCGGATCATCGGCCGCACGCGTGGCGTGGTGTCGTTCACGACCACACCGATCGGCCTCGTGGACTACTTCACCGCCCAGGCGCTCAACCGCGACCAGCTCGCCGGAAGGACGCACTACATCGTCGTCAAGCTCACGCCCGGGACCGACCGGGCCGTGGTGCGCGCCGAACTCGCCCGCCGGCTGCCGAACAACGACGTGCTCTCGCGTGACGACTGGGCGAGCCAATCGCGCGCGTACTGGGTGAGGACGACCGGCCTCGGGCTCAACATGTTCATCACGGTGTTCCTGGGGTGTCTCGTCGGCGTCGTGGTGGTGGCGCAGACGCTCTACACCTCGACGATGGAGCACCTCAAGGAGTTCGGCACCGTCAAGGCGATCGGCGGCTCCAACGGGCAGATCTACGCGCTGCTCGCAAAGCAGTCGGTGATCGCCGCACTGGTCGGCTTCGCCGTCGGGGCCGCGCAGTCGTACGCGATGCGGCCGCTGGTCGCTCGCATCCACCTGCACCTCTTGATCCCGACCGCGTTCGTGGCCGCCGTCGCGGTAGGCACGGTGGCGATGTGCCTCGCCGCGGGGATGATCTCGTACCGCAAGGTGGCCTCGATCGATCCGGCCCTGGTGTTCCGGACCTGAAGGAGAACGATATGCCGGTGCTGGCCGCACGCAACATCGTGAAGGAGTTCGTCGAGGGGCGCGAGCGGGTGACCGTGCTGCGCGGCGCATCGCTCGCGCTCGAGCAGGGGGAGATCGTGGCGCTCGAGGGGCCGTCCGGGTCGGGGAAGACGACGCTGCTCTCGATCCTCGGCTGCATTCTCACGCCGACCTCGGGCACGCTTGAGATCGCGGGCGAGCGGGTGGACACGGCCCGCCCCGACCGCATGCCCGCGGTGCGGCGCCGCCAGATAGGGTTCGTGTTCCAGCAGTACAACCTGTTCCCGTCGCTCAACGCGCGCGAGAACGTCGAGTACTCGCTCAAGATCCGCGGGTGGGCGGGCGCTGCCGCGCGACGCGAGTCGGAACGCGTGCTCGAGGCGGTCGGGCTCGCCGACCGCATGGCGTTCCTGCCGCGCGACCTCTCCGGCGGCCAAAAGCAGAGGGTCGCGCTGGCGCGCGCACTCGCCGGGCAGGCGCCGATCCTGCTCGCGGACGAGCCCACGGCGAACCTGGATTCGCAGGTCGGCGCGCAGGTGCTCGACATCTTCAGGCGGCTCGCCAAGCAGGAGGGTCGCGCGCTGCTCATCGTCACGCACGACCCCAAGGTCCGCACGATCACGGACCGGGTTCTCTCGATTCACGACGGCGTTGTCGCCGGCGCGGGGCGCATCAGGGAGGAGGCTGCATGAACCGCTCGAAGATCGCACTCATCGTGGCGGCTCTCGCAATCGCGGGAACCGTCATTGCCCAGGCCATCTCCGCCCGTGAGGGCGCGCTGACTCGGACCGCGGCTGCCCCCGCCCCCGCCGGTCCGGGCGGCATCGTTGCGGAGGGACGCGTCGCGGCGTACCCGGACGCCGAGGCCGCGATCGGCACGGAGGTGCGCGGCACGATCGTGCGCCTGAACGTGCACGAGAAGAGCGCCGTCCGCAAGGGCGACGTGCTCGCGGAGCTGCGCTCCGACGACCTGCGCGCCGCCGTGGCCGAGGCGCGCGCGAAGGTCGTCGAGGCGGACGCCGACATCGAGCTCGCGAAGGTCGAGGTCGACCGCGCCGAGCGCACCTGGCAGCAGGCGGTCGGCACCAAGCAGACGCTCGATCGGGCCCGGCGCGACCTCGAGGCCGGGCGGGCGCGGCGCGCGAGCGCCGTGGCGACCGTGGCGCGCCTCGAGGCGGAGCTCGCGAAGACGCGCATCGTGGCGCCGATCGACGGCGTCGTGATCGAGCGCGACGTCGAGCCCGGCGAGACAGTTGAGGCCGGGGCGCGGCTGCTGACGATCGCAGACCTTTCGCGCCGGCGGGTGGAGGCGGAAGTGGACGAGTACGACGCGGGCCGGCTGGCCGTCGGCGCGCCGGTGCAGGTGACGGCGGAGGGGTTCTCCGGGACGTACCGCGCAGTGGTCGAGGAGATCCCGGACGCCGTTGTTGCGCGACGACTGCGCCCGCAGGACCCGAGTCGCCCGGTGGACACCCGCGTGCTGATGACCAAGGTCCGGTTCCTCGAACCGGTCCCGTTCAAGCTTGGGCAGCGGGTCGATGTGCGCATCGCGGGCGCGAGCTGACGGCCGAACCGCAGGACCCGGAGGTGACGGAATGAACGCGAGCGATCGTGAGAAACGGGTGGCGCTGGTCACGGGCGCCTCGAGCGGCATCGGGCTCGAGCTGGGTCGGCAGGCGGCTGCGGACGGGTTCAACCTCGTGTTGGTGGCGCGCAACCGCGACGCGCTCGACACCCTCGCGCGCGAGCTGCGCGAGGCCCACGGCGTCGAGGCGCGCGTGCTCGCGAAGGACCTCGCCGACCCCGGCGCGCCGTCCGAGATCTTCGCTGAGCTCGCGCGGGCCGGCGTGACCGTGGACGTCCTCGTGAACAGCGCCGGCATCGGCACGTGGGGGCGTTACGCCGAGCTCGACCCCGAGGGAGAGCTGCGGCAGATCCGGGTGAACGTCGTCGCGCTCGCCCACCTGACGCGGCTGTTCCTGCCGGAGATGGTGCGCCGCGGCGCCGGACGGGTGCTGAACGTCGCCTCGACCGCGGCGTTCCAGCCCGGGCCGCTGATGGCGACGTACTACGCGTCGAAGGCGTACGTGCTCTCGTTCTCGGAGGCGCTCGCCGAGGAGCTGGCCGGCACCGGCGTCACGGTGACCGTGCTGTGCCCGGGCCCGACGAGCACCAATTTCCAGCGGCGAGCGAAGATGGAGAACGTCCGCATCGCGAGCGGGACGCTGGCCATGCACTCGAGCTCCTCGGTGGCGCGCGCCGGGTGGCGTGGGATGATGCGCGGGAAGCGGGTCGTGATCCCGGGCGTGATCAACTGGCTGCTGGTGGAGTCGGTGCGTCTCGGACCCCGCCGGCTGGTTGCCGCAATCGCCCACCGGATGAACGCTCACCCGTCGTAGGCGTGGCGCTCGCCGCTGCGGGCGCGGCGGCCCCGAACCCTCGAGGGGCGAGGCCGCCCGTCCGGGCGCCCGCGGCCGCCATGGACCGCGGCGCTAGACTCACACCATGCGGATCACGCAGGCGGCCGTGCTGCCGCCCGTTCCGCCGCAGCGAGCCGAGAGGATGCGCCTGCCGGTTCGGCTGCGCCGGTTCGCGGAGCTGGCGCGCTCGCGCGTGGGACGGGTCGAGCTCCTCTATGCGGCGTTCAACAAGGCGTGGCCGCTGCTCTCGGCGGTCGCGACGGTCCACCGGCGGTGGCTCGGGCGGAGGACGAAGGTCGTCGCGGTGGTCGGCTCGTTCGGCAAGACCACCGCGGCGCGCTGCGTGGCCGCGGCGCTCGGCCTCCCCGAGCGGCAGCCGCGCGACAACTGCCGCAGCCACCTGGCGCTTGCGGTGCTCGCGCGCACCGGCTGGCGCGGGGCGACGGTGCTCGAGGTCGGCATCGACCATCCGGGGCAAATGGCGTCGTACGCGCGCGTGCTCCGTCCCGACGTCGCCGTGGTCACCTCGATCGGGAGCGAGCACGGGCGCTCGCTCGGTGGGCGCGCGGCGACGCGACGCGAGAAGGCAATGATGGTGCGGGCGCTCCCCGGGTGCGGCCTCGCAGTCCTCAACGGCGACGACCCCGAGGTCGCGGCGATGCGCGGCGACACGAGCGCAGCCGTCGTCACGTTCGGGACGGAGCCGTGGTGCGACGTGCGCGCCTCAGGGATCACGCTGGACTTCCCGCGCGGGATGCGATTCCGGGTCGAGGCCGGGGGGGAGGCGGCCGAGGTGACCGTGCGCCTCTGCGGCCGCGAGATGGTGTACCCGGTGCTCGCGGCGCTGGCAGTGGCGCGAGCGGCCGGCGTCCCTCTCGCGGAGGCGGCCGCGAGGGTCGCGAACGTGGCGCCCGCGCCGGGGCGGCTGCAGCGCGTGGCTCTCCCCGTCGGCGCGACGCTCGTCCGCGACGAGTTCAAGTCCACGCTCGAGACCGTCCACGCGGCGCTCGACCTGCTCGAGGCGGTTCCGGCGCGGCGCCGGATCGTCGTGCTCGGCGACGTCTCCGAGCCCGAGGGGTCGCAAGGCCCGATCTACCGCGCGCTCGGCGCGCGGGTCGCCGCGATCGCCGACTACGCCGTGTTCCTCGGGCGCAAGACGAGCGCGTACCGGTCCGGAGCGCTGCGCGCCGGCCTCCCTCCGGGCGCCGTGGCCGCGGTCGGTCACGACGTGGCCCTCGCGTCGCGCCTCGTCCGCGAGCGCCTGCGGCCCGGCGACGTCGTGCTCGTCAAGGGGCGCGACAACGAGCGTCTCGACCGTATCTCGCTCGCGCTCATGGGGCGCGACGTGCGTTGCACTCGCCCGCACTGCTACTTCCTCAAGACGCGCTGCGAGGGGTGCTCGCTGCTCTCGCGGGAGGACGCGGCCCAGCGGACCAGGTACGCGTTCCCCCACCGCGAGGCGATCCGAGCGCCGGCCGCGCCCGCCTGATCGCCGCAAGGCGCGCGGAGTACCGGGTCGTTCGCTCGCGCCGGCACCGCAACGAGTCTCTCCAAGGAGCGGCGCGTTCGCGACCTCGTCCTCTCAGCTCAGCACGGTCACACGACATGTCTCGACGGCAGGGCGTCGCCGCGCCGAGAGGCGCGGGGAATTCCGGCCCGGCGCCGGGCGTTTCCCATCGCACAGGAAGAGGAGGTGGACCATGGATGCACTGAGTTCACGAGAGAACCCGCGTCTGGCCGACGCGGAGATCGACGCGTTCGGGGCGACGGTGCGGGGGGGGTGCCTCCGGCCGGGCTCCGAGGGGTACGAGACCGCCCGCAAGGTCTACAACGCGATGATCGACAAGCGGCCGGCGGCGATCGCCCGCTGCGTGGACATCGCCGACGTCATGACGGCGCTCGCCTTCGGGCGCAAGCACCACCTGGACATCGCGATCCGGGGCGGCGGGCACAACGGCGGCGGGCTCGGGGTCGTGGACGACGGGCTGGTGATCGACATGTCGCAGATCCGCGGCGTGCGCGTGGACCCGGTCGCGAGGACCGCGCGGGTCGGCGCCGGCACGCTGCTCGCCGAGGTGGACCACGCGACCCACGCGTTCGGCCTCGCGGCGCCGTTCGGCATCATCGGGACGACGGGAGTGGCCGGGCTCACGCTCGGCGGCGGCGTCGGACACCTGACGCGGAAGTTCGGCCTCTCGATCGACAACCTGCTCGAGGCCGACGTCGTGCTCGCGGACGGCAGGTTCGTGAGGGCGAGCGAGGAGGAGAACCCCGACCTGTTCTGGGCGCTGCGCGGGGGCGGCGGCAACTTCGGCGTCGTCACCTCGTTCAAGTTCCGTCTGAGCCCCGTCTCGAAGGTCTTCTTCGGCCCGATGTTCTGGCCGCTGGAGCGCACGGCGGAGGTGCTGAGCTGGTACCGCGAGTTCATCGGAAAGCAGCCGGACGACCTCAACGGGTTCTTCGCGCTCATGACGGTTCCGCCGGTGGCGCCGTTCCCGCAGGTGCTGCACATGAAGAAGGTGTGCGCCGTGGTGTGGTGCTCGACGGCGGGCGGGCCGCGCACCGAGTCGCTGCTGCGGCCGGCGCGCGCCCTCAAGCCGGCGCTCGACGGCGTGATGGAGCTGCCGTTCCCGATGGCGCAGGGCGCGTTCGACGCGCTCTACCCGCCCGGCTACCAGTGGTACTGGCGGGCCGACTACATCGCCGAGATCCCGGATGACGCGGTCAAGCGGCACGCGGAGTTCGGCGCGGCGATGCCCACGCCGTTCTCGACCATCCACTTCTACCCGTCGGACGGCGCCGCGGCGCGGGTGCCGAAAGACGCCACGGCATGGTCGTACCGCGACGCCAAGTGGTCGCAGGTGATCGTCGGCGTGGACCCCGACCCGAAGAACGCGGCCGCGCTCCGGAGGTGGGCGGTGGAGTACTGGGACGCGATCCACCCGTACTCGATGGGCGGCGCGTACGTCAACTTCATGATGGACGACGAGGGGCAGGAGCGCGTGAAGAACGCGTACCGCGAGAACTACGACCGGCTCGCCCGCATCAAGGCGAAGTACGACCCCGACAACGTGTTCCACGTCAACCAGAACATCCGGCCGGGGAAGCCCGGCCCGGAGCAGACCTCCGGCGGCGGTCGGAAGGCCGCCTCGGCGAAGCCCAACCCCCGGAGCCACTGACCCGCACGGCGCACGCGGGGCCGGGTCCCGCGTGCGCGTAGAATCGGTTGGAGGAGGATCGAGATGATGGCTCGCCGATTCGTGATGGTCATGGTCTTGGGAACGGCGACGTTCGCGGCGCCGGCGCTGCACGCCCAGAGCCTCAACATCGACCTCGGTACGGTCGAGGTGGCCCCGTCGAGCAGCTTCGGAGCCGCGGCCGGCCAGGCCGGGACGTGGAGCAAGCTGGGGCTGGGGACGACCAACGCGCTGCCCGACCTCACCGGCGCCGCGACGTCCGTGGCGGCGACGGTGACCGCCGACACGTCCACCGGATACGACAACTCCTGCACCGGGGACCTCGGGCACCTGGTCAACGACAACATCTACGCCGAAGGCGGCACCTGGACCGTGACGCTCACCGGGCTCGCGCCCGGAGAGTACACCGTGTACCTGTACGAGCCCACGAACCCCGCGGTCGTGACCGGCAACATGACCGTCAACGGTACGCCGCTCGCGGGGATCACGGACCACGCTTGCGCCTTGACCGCCGGCCAGACCTACACCACGGCCACCGCGACGGTCACCGGGACGCTGACGATCACCGGCGACTCGGCGGGCACCCCGGACGGCTTCGCGGGGTTGGCAGGGCTCCAGCTCGTCCTGACGCAGGCGATCGAGCCGATACCGGCAGCGTCGCCGGCGGCGCTGCTCCTGCTGGCGGTGCTGGTCGCGAGCGCCGGGTTCGTGCTCCTGAGGCGCCAGCTTGAGGGGTGAGCACCAATAGGACCGGGACGGCGGCGGCCGGCGTCGGTGCCGCTGCGTGAGGCCGCACGCGGCGGTGGAGGTGGCGTGCGAGGCCTCCGCGCTCCGAAGTGCGGGGTTGGGTATCATCGGCGCCGAAGGAGATCGAGAATGCGCTCCCACCGAGTTGCTGCGATCGCGGTGCCCGCCGTGTTGCTGATCCTGACCGTGTGCGCGTGCGGGGTCGCGTCCGGCGAGGAGAACCCCTTTGTCTCGCTTCACGTGGTGACGAGCCGGAGCCGCTACGCCGGCCCCTGCCCGGTCGGCGTGACGTTCACGGGCAGGATCACGTTCGCGATGCCTCACCCGAGGGGTTTCGTCTTCAACTACCACTGGGAGCGCAGCGACGGCGCCAAGGGGCCGGTGCAGGTCGTGCGGCCGCCGGCCGGCGAGGGCGCGATGACGGTCAAGGACCACTGGGAGTTGGGCGCCCGCGGCCAGCAGTACAACGTGAGCGAGACGTTGGTCGTGAACTCGGGGAACACGCACCTCTCCGAGAGCTCGCCGACGGTCCCCATCGTCTGCAGGTAGCCCCGGAGGTACCGGCGGCGGGCCGTCGTGCGAGCGCCGCCGCCGGGCGGCGCGCCGCCCTACGCCCCGGGGTCGTCGCCGGACGGCCCGTAGATCGAGGGGACCTTGCCGCCCGCGGGCCGGATGTAGGCCGAAAGCTGGCCGCGGTGGTGAATCGCGTCGAAGTAGAACCCCCACAGCATCTGGCCGAGCGGCGCCGACCAGGCGACCTGCCCGCCCATGCGCAGCTGGGCCTTGCGGGACCACGCCCTGCCGTCGAGCTCGGCGACGCGCGCGGCGAGCCGCTTCTGCGCCTTCTCGAGCTCGTCCGCGGTCGCGGCCGGGTCGGTCGCGGCGCTCTCGTGGGCCCACTCGGCGCTGCGATTCTCGACGAGGTCGAGGGCGCAGTTGGTCGAGGCGACGAACAGGCCCGCCAGCTCGGCGGCCGAGCGCGACTTCGGGTGAGGACGGTAGCCCGCGGCGGTCGCCGGGATGGCGCGGACCGCCTTCACAAAACCGGGCCCATCGGACTTCAGGCGCTCCAGGTAGAACTCACGGTTGGTCATCGGATCCCTCCAGGTCCGGGGCGGGGTGTCAGTGACAACCGCGCCGGCGGCGCCACGAATTCCGGCCGGTCCCGCCGGCCGTGAACGGGAGGAACGCACGTGCGCCCGGCAGCTGCCGAACGAGCGAGCCGCCGACGGTCCCCCAGACCTGATTGCCGCTCAGGTCGAACTCGCGGATGGTCGCCTCGCCGTCGAACGCGATGGAGAGGTGGTTCGTCTTGGTGTCGTAGGTGGTGGCTATGGCGTGGACGCCGGCGGGCAGGTAGAACAGGACCGTCGAGTTCTGCCAGTCAAGGTCGTACCGCAGGACCGGGTCGGGGTTGGCGCAGGACCAGGCGATCGTGTACTTGTACCCCACGCCGTCGGTGGTCCTGTCGAGGAGCTGGCTGTACACGTCGGCGCCCGGGAACGTCCTTCCGGTCAGCGCTCCGGCGAGCGTCTCCTCGCCCATGCCGTTCTGGTCGCAATCGCACGGCATGACGGTGCTCCTGACGGCGATCGCCTCCCCGACCGTGAACGTGCTGACCGTCGACCGGATCGCGCCGTTCTGCACGATCAGCATGACGGCGGCGTCACCATCGGTGGCGGAGTACGGGCTCTGCTGGGCGATCGCGGCCCCGCCCGCCACCAGGAGCGCCATCGCGGAGAGAGCGGCGCACCTCGACGCGTGTCGCATAGTCGCTCCCCCTTCCGTAAGGACTGTCGCTGGAGACTGTGTCCAGTGTCTCAACGCCCGTGTCAACGGGAGGCGGGCGTCGGATCGGATCGCAGCGCCACCGGCACCGGCTACGCGGCGCCGTCGACGAGCTGGCGGAAGATCTCCGCGTTGAGCGCAAACGCCGTCCGCGCCTCCTCGACCACGGCCTCGCGCTCGCCGTCCACCAGGGCGAGCTCGTCGAGGCGGCGCCGGTACTCGGCCTTGAACGCGGGCGGGTCGGGGATCGCCGGGAACTCGTAGAACCGCAGTCCGTCTCCGTCGAGGTCGAGGTGCTGCGCCGCGAGCCTCCGGAGCACCTGCCCGCCCGAGAGGTCGCCGAGGTAGCGCACGTACGAGTGTGACACGAGTCGGACGGGCTGAGCGGCGGCGATCTCCTGCAGCCGCTCCGCGTACGCGGTCGCGGCCGGCACCGGCGGCTCCGTGCGCCACGCCGGGCCGCGCAGGAAGTCGAGGTCGCGCTCGAGCGCGACGCGGCGCCACAGCTGCGGCATGGCGAACGCGCCCAGGCGCGGGTCCTCCTTGCGGCGCTCGAGCTCCTCCTCGAGCCGGGCGTACACGCCGTGGAGCGCCCGCAGGTGGCGAGCGTGGAGCGGGCGGTCGAGCCGGCCCTGGACGAAGCGGGAGACGAACTCGGAGCGCTCCGCCGCGCGGTGCGCTTCGGCGGTGCCCTCGCGCAGGAGCTCGGAGAGCGTCACGACGCCGCCGTGGTACTATTTCTGCGAATGAGAGGCATTCCAACCTCCGTGACGAGGGTAACCCGGCGGTCACAGAAATGTCAAGCATGCTTGACAGCTTTGCCGCCTCGCTTCGGGCGGGCGCGCGTGGCGGGCGGCGTGCGCCGCGCCGCGGCGGGCCCGGCCGGGAAGGGAGCGCGATGACCACTCGCACTCGACTCGTTTTGACGTTGCTCGCAGTTCTCGTTCCGCTCGCCGCGACGGCACGGGCCGGCGCGGCGGGTTTCCACGTCGCCCGGACGATCGCGATCGGCGGCGACGGCGGCTGGGACTACCTGACGGCCGACGCCGCCGCGCACCGCCTCTACGTCTCGCACGCCACGCTGGTTAACGTGGTGGACACGGAGACCGGCGCTCTCGTCGGCCAGATCCCGGACACGCAGGGCGTGCACGGGATCGCCCTCGCGCCCGAGCTCGGGCGCGGGTTCGTCTCCGACGGGCGTGCGAACACCGTCACCGTCTTCGACCTCAAGACGCTCGCCGTGCTCGCCACCGTGAAGGTCACCGGCGAGAACCCCGACGCGATCTGCTACGACGCGCCGACCCGGCGGGTGTTCACGTTCAACGGGCGCACGTCGAACGCGACCGCGATCGACGCGGCGACGAGCCAGGTCGTCGGCACGGTGACGCTCCCCGGCAAGCCCGAGTTCGCGGTGAGCGACGGAAAGGGCCGGATGTTCGTCAACATCGAGGACAAGAGCCTGATCGTCGCGCTCGACCCAAAGTCGCTCGCCGTCGTCGCGACGTGGCCGATCGCCCCGTGCGAGGAGCCGAGCGGCCTCGCGATCGACCGCGAGCACCGCCGCCTGTTCACGGTCGGGCACAACAAGCTCATGGCGGTGGTGGACGCGGACTCAGGCAAGGTGATCGCCGCGCTGCCGATCGGCGCCGGCGTGGACGGCGCGGCGTTCGACGCGGCGGAGGGGCTCGCGTTCAGCTCGAACGGCGAGGGGACGCTCACGGTCGTCCACGAGGACACGCCCGAGAAGTTCACGGTGGTCGCGACCGTGCCGACCCGGAGAGGCGCCCGCACGATCGGCCTCGACGAGGCGACGCACCGGGTGTACCTGCCGACGGCGGAGTTCGGACCGACGCCGCCGCCCACGCCCGAGCGCCCGCACCCACGGCCGAGCATCGTCCCGGGTTCGTTCGTCGTGCTCGTCGTCCAGCGCTGACGCCGACGCTCTCCGGCACGTGGATTGCACGACCGGGGTGCCGCGCGCGGCGCCCCGGTCCTCCTTCGCTGCGGCAAAGCGCGACTTTCACGTCGCCCTCACGCGCGGTGTTGAGTCTTCCGGTAGCGGAAGGCTCGCACTCGGGGGGCTCAGATGAGAGATCGCTCGAAACTCAAGGCAAAAGGCGTAGCTGCTGTCGTGGCGCTCGTGGTCCTCCTGCTGGCCGGAGCCGCGTTGGCCGGCGACCACGACGGCGTAATCCGGGGCCGCGTGACCGACGCCGGTAACACCTCGCTCACGGGCGCCGCCGTCATCGTGAGGCCGGGGGACTCGACGTCGGTCACGGACCCTGGCGGCGTCTTCGTCGTCACCGGTCTGAGGCCCGGCACCTACACGGTGGAGGTCGTCGACGTCGGCTTCACCACCTTGACCCAGGACGTCCAGGTCAAGAGCGGCACGCCGACGTTGTTGGAGATCAAGCTCGTCGCGGAGCCGCACGTCGCCGAGGCGATCAACGTCACGGCGGAGCGCGTGCACGGCGAGGTCGAGGCGCTCAACGTGCGCAAGAACGCCCTCAACATCGTGAACGTCCTCCCTGTCGAGGTGATCACGAGCCTGCCGAACGCGAACATGGCGGACGCGATCGGCCGCCTGCCGAGCGTGTCGCTCGAGCGCGACGAGGGCGAGGGGAAGTACATCCAGGTGCGCGGCCTCGAGTCGCGCTTCACCAGCGTGACGATCGACGGCGTGCGCATCCCTTCGGCGGAGTCGGACGTGCGCCAGATCAAGCTCGACGGGTTCCCGTCGGACATCGTCGGCTCGGTCGAGCTGCACAAGACCGTGTCCGCGGACCAGGAGGGCGACGCGATCGGCGGCAGCGTGAACATGGTCACGAGGAGCGCGCCGGAAGGAACCTCATACACCCTCGGGATCCAGGGCGGGTACAACAGCATCCTGGGCGGCCGCAGCAACTCGCACGCCGACGGGACGTTCTCGACCCGGTTCGGCGGCGACAAGGCGTTCGGGCTGGTGCTGAGCGGGAGCTACGACTCCAACGGGCGCGGGATCAACGACATCGAGCCGTCGCCCGGGATCGTCACGCTGCCCGACGGCAGCTCGGCCACGGTGTTCACCGGGATGGACTTGAGGGACTACAAGTACGAGCGCAAGCGCTTCGGCTTCGCCGGCGGCCTCGACTACCGGCTCAGCCCGACCTCCACGCTCTACCTGAAGGGGCTGTTCGCCCAGTTCGAGAACTACGGCGACCGCTGGGTGACCTCGCCGTCCCCGGGCAACTTCCTGACGCCAACCCTGACCGACGACACGGGCGGGTACTCCGGGAACGTCCAGAACCGGCGGCCGAACGAGCAGACGTACGCGATCTCCGCCGGCGGGAAGGACGACCTGGGCGCCGCCCTGCTCGACTACACGGTGTCGTTCGCGCACTCCCGCCAGGCCAGGGACAACCAGTACGAGGCCAAGTACGACGGCCCGTCGGCGGCGTTCAACGTGGACTCCAGCAACGGGTACTTCCCGGTGTTCACGCCGCTCGGCGGCGTTAACCCGCTCGACCCGTCGCAGTACACGATCACGAAGTTCGAGATCACGAACGAGGACACGGCGATGCGCTCGGCGGCGGCCGCGTTCAACATCTCGCTACCCTACGACACAGGCGCGGTCAAGCTCGGCGTGAAGTACCGCGACGAGGACAAGACGAACGCGTACAACGACCTTACCTACAAAGCGAAGGTGGACCTCACTCTCGACCAGTTCCCCTCGTCGTTCAGCGACCCGAACTACTACTCCGGCAGGTACCAGGCGGGGCCGTTCCCCAGCCTCGTCGCGATCACGAACTTCTTCTTCGCCAACCCGGGCGACTTCAAGGTGCAGAGCGTGGGCGACCAGCACCTCGCCAACGACCCCAACAACTGGGACGCGAAGGAGAAGGTCGCGGCGGCCTACGCCATGAGCACGACGCGCCTCGGGCAGGCGGAGCTCCAGGTCGGCGTGCGCGTCGAGCGCACCAACTCGAGCTTCACGGCCAACAAGCTCAACGTCGACGCGGACGGCAACTGGCTCTCGACCCAGCCGATCGCGGCGTCGCACGACTACACCGACGTGCTGCCCAGCGTCTCGCTGCGCTACGAGTTCGACCGCAACACCGTCCTGCGCGCGGTGTACGGGTGGGCGGTGGGCCGCCCCGACTACGCGGAGCTGGTCCCGTCGCTGACGCAGAGCGACACGCTCAAGCAGGTCTCCGCCGGCAACCCCGACCTCAAGCCGACGCGGGGCATCAACTACGACCTGCTGTTCGAGCACTACCTGTCCTCGATCGGCGTGGTCTCGGCGGGCGTCTTCTACAAGGATCTCACCGATCCGATCTACCCCGGCTCGTCTTCGATCGTGCACGGCGGGATCTACGACGGCTACACCGAGGTCAAGCCGATCAACGGCCCGAAGGCCAACATCTACGGGTTCGAGGTCGCGTGGCAGCAGCACCTCGACTTCCTCCCCGGGCCGCTCTCCGGTCTGGGGATCGACACCAACTACACGCACACCCACTCGAAGGCGACCTTCGACCCCTCCACGGGTCGCAGCGGCACCGCGCCGCTGCAGCGCACCGCACCCGACGAGGCGAACCTCGGGATCACATACGACCGCGGCGGGTTCTCCTTCCGCGTCGCGGCCACGTACAACTCGGCGATGATCTTCAACTACAACTACCAGGACGGCGCCGACGGCGGCCTCAAGGGGCCGAACGGCGACACCTACCTGTACCCGCACACCCAGATCGACGCCCAGGCCTCGTACACGTTCCCGGGCGGGTACCAGATCGTGCTGAGCGGCCTGAACCTCAACAACGAGGTTTTCGGGTTCTACAACGGCAGCCCGCACTGGAACATCCAGCGCGAGTTCTACAATCGGACGTGGACGATCGGCGTCCGCCTAACGCAGTGACTCCCGGGACCCGCGCGAGGCTCGAATGACGGTACAACACGCACGGCATCTCCTCCT
>Ga0335070_10000837_pt1 | contig 35307 bp, 35 predicted proteins | sample Lox_Sample_13_FD_206722 | JGI IMG/M metagenome (GOLD analysis project Ga0335070, IMG submission 206722) | Soil microbial communities from Loxahatchee National Wildlife Refuge, Florida, United States - Lox_Sample_1.3 | ecosystem: Environmental > Terrestrial > Soil > Wetlands | place: USA... | reverse complement strand
CAGCTCGTCGACGCCGGCATCGTCGAGGCGAAGGCCGTCGGCCAGCTCGCCTGCTTCGACGCGGCCGTGACCTTCGCCCGCTCCGAGGGCATCATCCCGGCCCCGGAGTCGTCCCACGCCATCCGCGTCGCCATCGACGAGGCCGAGCGCGCGAAGGAGGAGGGGAAGGAGCGGGTCATCCTCTTCAACCTCTCGGGCCACGGCCACGTCGACATGGCCGCCTACGATGCGTACTTCGCCGGCCAGCTCGAGGACTTCGAGTACCCGGCCGACAAGGTGCGGGAGGCGCTCGCGCGGCTCCCCAAGGTCGAGCCGGTCGGGTAGCCCCGCAGCGGTGCGATCGATCGCCCTAGCGCTCGCCCTCGCCGCGCTGGCGCCCGACGCCGGCGCCGCGGACGTGGTCCGCCTCGGCAACCTGAAGTTCGCCCACTACGGCGCCGTCTCGTACATGGCCGAGCACTGCGGCAAGTTCGGGCTCCAGGTGGAGGAGACGGTCTTCCCGAAGGGCATCGACATCTTCCCGGCGCTGGTCCGCGGCGAGGTGGACGTCGCGGCGAGCGCCGCCGACGCGGCCATCGCGAACCGCGCCGGGGGCGGGGCCATCTACGTGGTCGCCGGCTTCGCCCGGGGCGGGGCGCGCCTCGTCGCCCGCGCCGACCTGCCGGTCGCGGTCGTCGCCGACCTGAAGGGGCGCCGGGTCGGCGTGGCGCGCGGCGGCGCCCAGGAGCTGCTCCTCAAGGCCGAGCTGGCGCGAAGCGGGCTCACCTGGTCGGAGGAGCCGGGCAGGGGCGACGTCCAGGTCGTGTACCTGCAGTTCGCGGACCTGAACCAGGCGCTCCTGCAGAAGCAGATCGACGCGATGTGCCAGTCCGAGCCGCAGTCCGCGCAGGCGCTCGCGAAGGGTTACGGCAAGGAGCTCTCGAAGCCCTACGACACGCCGCTCGGCGAGCCGGTGCGAGTGCTCGTCATGTCCGAGAAGATGTACCGGGAGCGCCCCGACGTGGCCCGCCGGGTGCTCGAGTGCTTCGTCGACGCGACCCGGACCTTCCTCGAGCGCCCGCAGCTCGCCGAGAAGTACGTGCGCGAGCGGATGTTCAAGGGCCAGCTCTCGGCCGAGGAGTACCGGGACGCCATGTCGAACGCCGCCTTCACCTACGACGTCACCGTCGAGCACGTCCAGACGACGACCGACCTCATGGTGAAGTACGGCGTGGGGAAGCTCGCCTCGCCACCCGCCGCCGCCGACTGGGTGAAGCTCGACCTCCTCGGGCAGGCGAAGCAGAAGCTCGGCGTGCGATAGATCCCTCCCATGGCGCGCCCCGGCCGGCTCCTCTGGTCGCTCGTCGTGCCCGTCGCCGTGGTGGCGGGGTGGGAGGTCGCCTGCCGGGCGGGGATCTTCTCGCCGCTCGTGCTCCCCTCCCCGCTCCAGGTGCTCCGCCGGTGGGGGGCCTACGCGAGCCCGCTCTCCCCGTTCGACCCGTCGCGCGAGAGCTACCTCGCCTGGCTCGCCTCCGGCGAGCTCTGGCAGGACGCGCTCGGGAGCCTCTACCGGGTCTCGGTCGGCTTCGCCATCGGCGCGGCCCTCGCGATCCCGCTCGGCCTCGTCATGGGCGCGAGCGGCCTCGCGCACGCCGTCCTGAACCCGTTCCTCCAGGTGCTCCGCCCCATCCCGCCCATCGCCTTCATCCCTCTCGCCATCCTCTGGTTCGGGCTCGGAAACCCGCCGGCGATCTTCCTCATCGCGCTGGGGGCGTTCTTCCCGGTGCTCGTGAACACCGTCGCGGGCGTCCGGAACGTGGACGCGATCTACCTCCGCGCCGCGCGGAACCTCGGCGCGAGCGACCTCACCGTCTTCCTGCGCGTCATCCTGCCGGCGGCCACCCCTTACATCCTCGCCGGCGTGCGCATCGGCATCGGCATCGCCTTCATCGTGGTGATCGTCGCGGAGATGACCGCCGTGAACCGGGGCCTCGGCTACCGCATCCTCGAGGCCCGCGAATACTTCTGGTCCGACAAGATCATCGCCGGGATGGTCACGATCGGCCTCCTCGGCCTCGCCATCGACTGGCTCGTCGGGCGGCTCAACGCGCGGCTGCTGCGCTGGCACCGGGGGGTGGAGGGGTGACGGCACCGGCCGTCCGCGCGGAGGGGCTCTCGGTGGCGTTCGCCGGCCCGGAGGGCGAGGTGCGGGCGCTCGAGCGCATCGACCTCGACGTCGCGGACGGCGAGTTCGTGTGCCTGCTCGGGCCCTCGGGTTGCGGCAAGTCGACGCTCCTCAACGCCGTGGCGGGCTTCGTCCGCCCCACCGCCGGACGGGTCCTCGCCGGCGACCGCGAGGTGCAGGGGCCGGGACCGGACCGCGCCATGGTGTTCCAGGAGTACGCCTTGTTCCCCTGGATGACGGTGGCGGAGAACGTCGCCTTCGGCCTCGAGGCGAAGGGGCTCGCGCGGCCGGAGATCCGGCGGACCGTCTCCGAGTGGCTCGAGAAGCTCCACCTCGGGGGCTTCGGCGACCGCTTCCCGAAGGACCTCTCCGGCGGGATGCGGCAGCGGGTGGCGATCGCCCGCGTGCTCGCGATCGCGCCTCCGATCCTGCTCATGGACGAGCCCTTCGGCGCGCTCGACGCCCTCACCCGCCGCAACCTCCAGGACGAGCTCCTCCGGGTGTGGTCGGGCTCGGGGCGGACGGTGCTCTTCGTCACCCACGGCATCGAGGAGTCGGTCTACCTCGCCGACCGCGTGGTGGTGATGACGCACCGCCCCGGCGCGGTGAAGGAGGTCGTGCCGGTCGCGCTCCCGCGCCCGCGCGACCCGTCGGCACAGGACTTCAACGCGCTCAAGCGGCGCCTCTCGGAGCTGGTGATGGAGGAGCAGGCCCGCCACGAGCTCGACGAGCTCGGGGTGGCGGGGCGCGGCGCGGCCTAGGTGTGGGCGATGCGCGAGTACGTCGGGCGGGTGCGCTCGACCTGCCGCACCGGCGCGCTCGTGTAGTCGGGCAGGAGCTCCAGGAAGGAGTCGAAGCTCTCGAGGCCCACGCCGCCGAGCAGCGGCATCCCCCGCACCCAGAAGCTCGCGCCGTCGGGCCCGACGAACAGCGCCTGCCGGTGGCGGAAGTCGACGACCACCGACCGCAGCTCGTCCCAGTGGATGACCTCGATGACGCGCCCGTCGCCGCGGATGCGCCGCACGCCGCTGCCGTCGAGGTAGACGGCGCCGAGCCGCCACGCCTCCTCGCGCTGCGCGAGCCACAGCATCGCGCCCGCCGCCGCGGCCGGCAGCGGGAGGACGGCCGCGAGCTTCCAGAAGCCGGGCATGAGGAGGAGGAAGGCGGTGGAGAGCGCCATGGCCGCGACGAGCATCGCGGCGGGGGCGATTGCGAGGCAGCGGTAGCGGAAGGTCATGGGTCTCTCCCCTTGCGGCACGTGGGAAGGATCCATACACCCGGGGCGCCGCCCCTCAAGTTCCTGGCCGCGGAGCGGTCCGGCCGCCGCGGTCAGCCGCCGGCCGGCTCGACGAACAGGTCGGGGACGAGCTCGCCGCCCGGAACGGCCGCGTAGCGGGAGAGGTCCGTCACCCCCTCGGACGCGAGCACCTCGTCGTCGATGAAGAAGTTGCCGGTGCAGGTGCGCGCCTCCCGGAGCAGCACGCAGCGCGCCGCGTCGGCGACGATCTCGGGCCGCCTGGCGCGCCGGGCGAGCTCGTCCCCGCCGAGCAGGTTCAGGGCGGCGGTGTCGATGATCGTCCGGGGCCAGAGCGCGTTCACGGCGATGCCCCTCTCCCGCAGCTCCTCCGCCATGCCGAGCACGCACATGCTCATGCCGAACTTGGCCATGGTGTAGGCGAGGTGCGGCGCGAACCACTGGGCGCGCATGTCGAGGGGCGGCGACAGGTTCAGGATGTGGGGGTTCTCGGCCCGGGCGAGGTGGGGGAGGCAGGCCTGGGAGGCGAAGAAGGTCCCGCGCGCGTTCACCTGCTGCATGAGGTCGTAGCGCTTCGGCGGGGTCTCCGCGGTGCCGGCGAGGAAGATGGCGCTCGCGTTGTTCACGAGCACGTCGATCCCGCCGAATCGATCGACCGCCGCCTCGACCGCGACCCGGATCTGCTCCTCGTCGCGGACGTCGAGAGCGAGGGCGAGCGCGCGGCCCCCCGCCCGCTCGATCTCCTCGGCGGCGGATTGGATCGTCCCGGGGAGCTTCGGGTTCGGCGCCGCCGACTTCCCGGTGACGACCACGTTCGCGCCGTCGCGCGCCGCGGCGAGGCCGATGGCCTTGCCGATGCCCCGGCTCGCGCCGGTGATGAAGAGGGTCTTTCCCTTGAGCGTTCGCATGGCGTCCCCCAGCTCCGTTCGCGCCCGGAGCATTCGCCGCCGGCGGGCGGGCGCGCAAGGGCCAGGGAAGGTCCTCCCCGCCCGGCGCCGCGCCCCCGCGGGTCGACCCTCCACCCGTCGCGTGTGGACCGGCGCCGACCCCCAACCCGTCGTTCCTGCGCTGCACCGATGAGCAGTACCGAAGGGCGCGTATCTCGGCCGCTTCTTGACTTCACCTTCCGATCTCCGTAGATCGGCGGTGGGAAAAGGTGTCACGCAGCGGATCGGAGCGGCAAGGACGACCACCAGGTGTTCTTCGGGACCTTCCAGCACGCGATCGACGCGAAGGGGCGAACGAGCCTGCCGGCCAGGTTCCGGGAGGCGCTCGCCGCGGCCGGGGAGTCGAAGCTCGTGCTCACCCAGTACCCGCACTGGCCCGCGGTGCAGGCCTTGCCCCACTCGGTCTGGAAGGAGCTCGAGCGCAAGGTCCTCGAGACGAGCCCGCTCGACGCCCGGGCGCAGCGCAACGTGCTGCGCTTCTACTCCTCCGCGCACGAGGTGGACCTGGACGTCCACGGACGCGTGCTCGTTCCCCCCACGCTGCGCCAGCACGCCGGCCTCGCGAAGGACGTGGTGTGGGTGGGGATGGGGCGGACCATCCAGCTCTTCGACAAGGCCGCCTACGACGAGCAGATGGCCCGCGACATCCCGCCCGACGAGGTCGTGGACTTCTTCCGGTAACGGACATGCACGTCCTCCTCGAGCCACCCGGCGTCTCGATCGTCCGCTGCTACGGCGCCCTCTCGCTCGAGGAGCTCGCCCGAGTCGCGGCCGCGTGCGCTCGCGCCCGCCTCTCCGGCCGGGCCGCGGTGGTCGACCTCTCCCGCGTCTCCCACCTGCACTACGGCGGCGCCCGGCTCCTCGCCGGGGTCGAGGGCGTCCGCGTCGCCGGCGCGAGCCGGTACCTCCGGATGCTCCTCTTCGCCGGGGGCGCCTACGGGCGCATCGAGATCCACGACGACGTCCCCTCGGCGCTGAGGGCTGGGTGAGCGGGTACGAGCATGCGACCGTCCTCGCGACCGAAGTCCTCGATCTGCTCCACCCCGCCCCGGGCGAGACCTTCCTCGACGGGACGCTCGGCGGAGGCGGCCACGCCGAGGCGCTCCTCGAGAAGGGGGCACGCGTGATCGGCGTCGACCGCGACCCCCGCGCCATCGCCGCCGCCCGGGCACGGCTCGCCCGCTTCGGCGAGGCCTTCCGCGCCGTCCGGGCCGACTTCCGGGACGCCGAGGGCGTGCTCCGGTCGCTCGGGATCCCGGCGGTGGACGGGGCGCTCGTGGACCTCGGCGTCTCCTCGCCCCAGCTCGACGAGGGGGAGCGCGGGTTCTCCTTCTCCAGGAGGGGCCCCCTCGACATGCGCATGTCCGGCGAGGGCGAGACGCTCGCCGAGCTCCTCGATCGCGTCGACGAGCGCGAGCTCGCCCGCATCCTCCGGGAGTACGGGGAGGAGCCCTTCGCCCGGCCGGTGGCGCGCGCGGTGAAGCGCGCGGTGACCCGGGACGGAGCGGCGGCGCTCGACACCGCGGCGCTCGCCGAGGTCGTCGCCCAGGCCATCCCGCGCCGCGCCTGGCCGCGGAACATCCACCCCGCGACCCGCACCTTCCAGGCGCTGCGGATCGCCGTGAACGACGAGCTCGGGGCGCTCGCCGCCTGGCTCGACAGCCTGCCGCGGCTGCTCGCGCCCGGCGGCCGCGCGGCCGCGGTGAGCTTCCACTCGCTCGAGGACCGGATGGTGAAGCGCGCCTTCCAGGCCCTCACGCGCGCCTGCACCTGCCCGCCGGGCCTCCCGGTGTGCCGCTGCGGGGCGAAGGCCGAGTTCACGGCGTTGACGAGGCGATCGGTCCAGCCGTCGGACGCCGAGGTGAAGGCGAACCCGCGGGCGCGCAGCGCCCGCCTGCGCGCGGTGGCGAGGGTGCGATGAGGAACCGCCGGCAGACGCTCGCGGCCCTCGCCGGGATGGCGCTCCTCGTCGCGCCCGCCGTCGGCCTCGGGATCTTCCACGTGTGGTCGCGCACGCAGGTGTACCTGGCGGGCTACGACCTCGCGAACCTCGACGCCGACCACCGCAAGCTCCTCGAGGAGCGCGATCGGCTTTACCTGGAAGTGGCGACTTTGCGCTCGCCCGGCCGCCTGGAGCGGTACGCGCGCGAGCAGCTGGGGATGGCTCCGCCGGCACCCGGGACGGTGGTGGCGGGTATGGTGGGCGGGAAGGTCGTGGTGGGCGGGGTGGTCGACGGGGCAGACCGCCGCCCCGGGCCGGCGGAGCCAGTCGTGAGGAGCGCAGGGCGGACGGGAGACGGGCGGGCCGCGCGGCGGCCGGCGCACTAGGCGCACCGATGCGCATCGGCCTCGACCCCCGATCGGCCCGGTGGATCTCCACCCGCATCGGGATCGTGGGCGCCGGCATGGCCGTCGCCTTCGCGTTGGTCGGCGCCCGCGCCGTCTACCTGCAGGCCGTCCGGGCGGAGCAGCTCGGGAGCATGGCCCGCGACCAGTACGTCCGCCAGATCGAGCAGAAGCCGCGCCGCGGAAGCATCACCGACCGCAACGGCCAGCTCCTCGCGAAGAGCGCGGAGGCCGAATCGGTCTTCCTCGACCCCCGCGAGTTCCCGGCCTCCCGGGGCCGCGACCTCGCGCGGCTGGCGCGCACGCTGCAGGTGGACCCGAAGGCGCTCGAGAGGCGCGTCGCCCAGCGGGGCCGGTTCGCCTGGGTGAAGCGGCGGGTCTCGGAGGACGAGGCGAACCAGGTCCGCGCCCTCCACCTCGCCGGAGTCGACTTCGTGAAGGAGACGCGCCGCTACTACCCGGCCCGGGAGGTCGCCGGGCAGGTGCTCGGCTTCGTCGGCGACGACGGCGAGGGTCTCGAGGGCGTGGAGCGGGCCTGGGACGACTCGCTGCAGGGGGAGTCCTCGCACATCTCCTTGCTCCGCGACGCGCACGGCCGCTCGCTGCTCGGCGAGGCCCCCTCGCCGGGGCGGACGCTCGAGGGAGCGCGGGTGGAGCTCACCATCGACCAGGGTCTCCAGGTGGCGACCGAGCGCGCGCTCGCCAGGGCGGTCGAGCAGGCGCACGCCGTCTCCGGGATGGCGGTCGCCGTGAACCCGGCCACCGGCGAGATCCTCGCGCTCGCGAACGTCCCGCTGTTGAACCCCAACGTGCCGCGGCGGGAGGACATGCGCAACCGGGCCGTCCTCGACCTGTTCGAGCCCGGGTCGACGATGAAGACCTTCGTGCTCGCCCGCGCGCTCGAGGAGGGGAAGCTGAAGCCGAACGAGGTCCTCTTCTGCGAGAACGGCGTGTTCCCGGTGGGCGGCCACGTGGTCCACGACCACAAGGGGCTCGGCTGGGCGACCCCGGCGCGCGTCATGTCCGCGAGCTCCAACATCTGCGCCGCCAAGATCGGCATCCGGCTCGGGCGGGACCGCTTACAGCAGGCGCTTCTCGCCTTCGGCCTCGGCGAGCACACCCAGGTCGGCATCCCGGGCGAGCCGCGCGGCGCGGTCCCCTACCCGCGCCCCGAGATCTCGCTCGCCACGATGAGCTTCGGGCAGGGGCTCTCCGCCACCGCGCTGCAGATCACGATGGCCATGGCGTCGATCGCGAACGGGGGCGTTCTCGTGAAGCCCTGGCTCGTGCGCCGCGTCGTGGACCCGGCCACCGACGAGGTCCTCGAGGAGGCGGTCCCCACCCCGGTCCGCCGCGCCGTGTCGCCGGAGACCGCCGCCCAGGTCACCCGCTGGCTCGTGGGCGTCGTCGAGGAGCCCGACGGCACGGGACGGCGGGCGCGCCTCGAGGGCTGGCGGGTCGCCGGCAAGACCGGAACGGCCCAGAAGGCCGACCCCGGCGGCGGCTACTCCGCGGACCGCCACTTCTCCTCCTTCGTCGGCTTCGCCCCGGCGAGCGAGCCGCGCGTCGCGATCGGCGTCTTCGTCGACGAGCCCAGGGGCGAGATCTACGGCGGCGAGGTGGCGGCCCCGGTCTTCCGCGAGATCGCCGAGTTCGCGCTGAAGGCAAAGGGCGTCCGCCCGAGCGGGCCACCGCAGCCCGCCTGGCCCCCGTCGCGCCCCCGGGATCGCGACGGGCCCCTGGCGCTCCCCGCCGAGCCCGCGCCCCGGACGGCCCCGCTCGCCGGCCCGGGCGTGGCCGTGCCGGCGCTCGAGGGCCTCCCCGCCCGCGCGGCGCTCCGGCTGCTCGAGGCCACGGACCTGGACGCCGACGTGCGGGGAACGGGGCGCGTGGTCGCCCAGGTGCCCCGCGCCGGGAACGTCGTCGGCCGCGGCTCCCGGGTGCGGCTCGTCCTCGCCCCTCCGGGGTGAGCCGGATGGCGGGGCCTCCCACGCCCCGCTTGCGCGCCGGACGCGGGAGCCGTATTCCCCTCGGCGGAGAGAGCGTGCCGAGCCTCGAAGAAGCCCAGCGGACCATCCTCGACAGCGTCCGGCCGCTCGGGGCGGAGACCGTCCCCGTCCTCGAGGCCGTGGGCCGGGTCCTCGCCGAGGACCTGAAGGCGCCCTGGGACTTCCCGGCCTTCGACAACTCGGCCATGGACGGCTACGCGGTCCGGGCGGCCGAGGCGCCCGGCTCCGCCCGGCTCCGCCTCTCCGACTACATCCCCGCCGGCGCCCCCGGAGCGCGGCCGCTCGCGCCGGGGACGGCGGCGAGGATCCTCACCGGGGCGCCGCTGCCCGAGGGCGCGGACGCGGTCGTCCCGTCCGAGGAGGCCGAGGAGCGGGACGGCGCCGTGACCGTCCTCCAGGCGGCCCAGCCGGGCGCGCACGTGCGCCACCGGGGCGAGGACCTGCCCGCCGGGACGGTGGCGGTGCGGGCCGGCGCGGTCGTCGGAGGACCCGAGGTCTCTTGGCTCGCCACGAGCGGCCGGCTCGCGGTGAACGTCTTCGCGCGCCCGCGCGTGGCGGTCCTCTCGACCGGGGACGAGCTCGTCCCGCCCGGCGAGCCCTTGCGGCCCGGCAAGATCTACGACAGCAACGGCCTCGCGCTCGCGGCCGCCGTGAAGCAGGCGGGGGCGGAGCCGGTCCTCCTGGGGGTCGCCTGCGACGACCGCGCGGCCCTGCGCTCGCTCCTCGCGGACGGGCTCCGGGCGGATGCGCTCGTCACCTCCGCCGGCGTCTCGGCGGGCGACAGGGACCTCGTCCGCCACGTCCTCGAGGAGCTCGGGGTGCGCCAGCTCTTCTGGAAGGTCGACATCAAGCCGGGGCACCCCACGGCGTTCGCGCTCCGGGAGGGGACGCCCGTGTTCTCGCTGCCGGGCAACCCGGTGGCGGCGCTCCTCACCTTCGAGGAGCTCGTCCGGCCGGCGCTTTTGCGCATGATGGGACATCGCCACGTGTTCCGGGACGCGGTCCCCGCGGTCCTCGCCGAGCGCCTCGCCCGGCGGCCCGGGCGGCTCGCCCTCGTCCGCGTCCGGCTCGAGCGCCGCGGGGCCGAGCTCGTCGCCCGCAGCGCCGGGCGCCAGGACACGGGGATCCTCCGGAGCCTCCTCGACGCCGACGGGATCGCGCTCGTGCCGAGCGGGACGGGGGAGCTCGCCGCGGGCTCCCTGGTCGAGGTCCACCTCCTGCGCCAGCCGCCCGGCGGAGCCGGGACGTGACCCCTCCTCGGCCGTCCCCCGTCCCCGGACCCGCCCGCGCCCTCCGCCCCTCGTCCCCGTGAAGACCCACCTCGAGACCCCGTCGCGCTGGGTGGTACGGTTCGCCCCGCTCATCCGGGCCGGGGGGACGGTCCTCGACCTCGCCTGCGGCGGAGGACGGCACGCCCGATACCTCGCGGCACGCGGCCACCCGGTGTCGGCCGTGGACCGCGACGAGGAGGGCCTGGCGCGGCTCCGGGGCGTGCCCGGCGTCGCGGCCGCGCCCGCGGACCTCGAGGCCGGTCCCTGGCCCTTCCCCGGCCGGCGGTTCGACGCGGTCGTCGTCACGAACTACCTTCACCGCCCCCTCTTCGCCGCGATCCGGGATGCGCTCGACGACGGCGGGGTGCTCCTCTACGAGACCTTCATGCTCGGGCAGGAGGAGATCGGGAAGCCCGCGAACCCGCACTTCCTGCTCGAGGAGGGAGAGCTCCTCCGGGCCTTCGCCGACCTGGCCCTGATCGCCTTCGAGCAGGGCCGCGTCCTCGAGCCCTTTCCCGCCGTCGTGCAGCGCCTGTGCGCCGTCCGCGGAGGCCGGGTGCGGGACGTGCCCCTCCCCTGACCACCGGGGCCGCCGCTACCGGGGAAGCCGCAGGTTCACCTTGAACACGTAGTCCACCTCGACGGGCTCGCCCCCGAGCCTCGCCGGCTCGTAGACGCGGTGCTCGAGCGCGTCCACCACCGCCGCGTCCAGGGAGGGCAGGCTCTTCAGCACCCGGCACTCCCGGACGAGCCCCTGCACGGTGATGACGCACTTCACCACGATGAGGCCCTCGACGCCTCGCTCGAGCGCCGCCGGGGTGTAGGCGAGCTCCGGGCCGGATCGGAACACCGGGCGCTTCATGGTCGAGGCGTCGAACTCCCTCCGAGCCGGCGGGGCGGGAGCGAGCGCGCCGCCTCCCGCCTCCGCCCCGCCGCCGCGGGCGCCCCCCACGACTCCCCCCTCGCCCTCCGGCGCGGGCTCGGGCGGCTCCTCGGGCCGGGGCAGGGGGACCTCCGCCGGCAGCTCCTTCGGCTGGATCATCGCGGTGGCCGCCCGCCTGGGCCCTGGCTCCTTCGGGGGGACGGGCTTCGGCGCCCGGCGCGGGGGCGTGAGCGGCGCCGCGGCGGGGAGCCGCAGGCCCTCCGCCGCCCTCTTGAGGAGCCTCACCTCCACGACCGGCTCCTTCGCCGACCGGGCCGCGCGCGCGGCCGCGAACGAGGCGATGGCGGCGAGGAGGGCGACCTGGGCGACGGTCGACCCGAGGATCCACGCCCCCCGGCGCGCGGCGTTCGCGCCGGCCCGCCTTCTCAGGACCTCCTCGAACAATCGCCCTCGCCTATAGCACGCGGAGGCATGGGGGACGCTTCCGCCCGGGTTCTGCCGCCCGGCCAAAAACCTGCCCGGATATCGCGTCCGGGCTAGGATGCGGCTCGCGTGTCACGCCCGACACGCCGCCACGCAACAGGCCGGATCGTCGGAGGAAAGAGGGCGGACGCGGCCTTGCATAGGAACAGGTGGGACAAGGTCGGAGGGATGCGGCTCTCCTCGGTCATCGAAGGATGCGGCGCGGCGGGCGCGCTCGGCCCGGACCCGGAGATCGCGCGCGTGACCGCCGACTCCCGGGCGGTGGTGCAGGGAGCCCTCTTCGTCGCCGTGCGCGGGACGCGGGCCGACGGGCACGACTTCGCGGACGCGGCCGCCCGCGCGGGCGCCGCCGCGGTCGTGGCCGAGCGCCGGGTCGAGTGCGCGCCGGCGCTGCTGCTCGTCGCGCCCTCCTCGCGCCGGGCGCTCGCCGTCGCCGCCGCGAACTTCCACGGCCGCCCCGGCGACCGGCTCGCCCTGTGCGGCGTGACCGGGACGAAGGGCAAGACGACCGTCACCTACCTCGTCGAGGCCTGCGCCGCCGAGGCGCACGTCCCGGCGGGCGTCATCGGCACGGTGAGCTTCCGCTTCCCGGGCGGCTCGCGCCCGGCCTCGCACACGACCCCGGACGCCGAGCTCGTGCAGTCGCTCCTCGCCGAGATGCTGCGGGGTGGGGCGCGCCTCGCCGTCCTCGAGGTCTCGTCCCACGCGCTCGACCAGGAGCGCGTCTTCGGCCTCTCGTTTCGGGCCGCCGGGTTCACGAACCTGGGGCGCGACCACCTCGACTACCACCCCGACGAGGAGTCGTACTTCCAGGCGAAGCGCCGGCTCTTCTTCGAGCACCTCGCCCCGGACGGCACCGCGGTGGTGAACGCCGCGGATCCCCACGGCGCCCGCCTCGCCCGGGAGCTCGCGCGGGCCGGGCGGCGGGTCTGGCGCTTCGGCGTCGACGGGGGCGAGATCGTCGCGCGCGGCGCTCGCCTCGGGGTCGAGGGCGTCTCGGCGTCCATCGAGACGCCCGCGGGAGCGCTCGAGGTGCGCTCCCCGCTCGTCGGCGCGCACAACCTCTCGAACCTCTGCTGCGCCGCGGGGCTCGCGCTCGCTTCCGGGCTCGACCGCGGGGCGGTCGCGGCCGGCCTCTCCGCCTCGCGGGGCGCGCCGGGGCGCCTCGAGCGGATCGAGGGGCGGGGAGTCGCCGCCTTCGTGGACTACGCGCACACTCCCGACTCGCTCGCCGCCGCCGGCTCCGCGCTGCGCGCGCTCGGCCCCCGCCGCCTCCTCGTGGTCTTCGGCTGCGGCGGCGACCGCGACCCCGGCAAGCGCCCGCTCATGGGCCGGGCGGCCGCGGCGTTCGGCGACCTCGTGGTGGTGACGAGCGACAATCCCCGAACGGAGGACCCGCTCGCCATCATCGAGGCCATCCTCCCGGGGGTCGCCGGCTCGGGGCTGAAGCGGCTCGCCCCGGCGGAGGCCGCCGCGGGAGGCAGCGGCTACCTCGCCGTGCCCGACCGGCGCGAGGCCATCGCGCTCGCGCTCTCCGCGGCTCGCCCCGGCGACGTCGTCCTCATCGCCGGCAAGGGGCACGAGGACTACCAGATCGTGGGCACCGAGAGGCGCCCCTTCGACGACCGGGAGGAGGCCCGCAGGGCCCTGTCGAGCGCGTGAGCCCGCCCCGCTTCACCTCGGAGGAGCTCGCGCTCGCCACCGGCGGGCGCTGGATCGGCGCACCGCCCGCCGCGGTGGACGGCGTCGCCACCGACACCCGCCACCTCGCGCCCGGCACGTGCTTCGTCGCGCTCCGCGGCGAGCGCTTCGACGCCCACGACTTCCTCGGCGACGCCGCACGGGCCGGCGCGGCGTGCGCCGTGGCCCGCGCCGACCGCGTGCCGGCCGAGCCGCCGCTCCCGCTCCTCGCCGTCGAGGACACCCTCGAGGCTCTCGGGGCGATCGCCCGCCACCACCGGCGCCGCTTCCCGGTTCCGCTGGTCGGGGTGACCGGGTCGAACGGGAAGACGACCACGCGCGAGATGATCGCGGCGATCCTCTCGGTCCGGGGGCCGGTGCTGAAGACCGAGGGGAACCTCAACAACGAGGTGGGGGTCCCGCTCACGCTCCTCCGGCTCGGCCCGGAGCACACCGCGGCGGTCGTCGAGATGGGCATGAACCACCCGGGCGAGATCGCCCGGCTCGCCTCCATCGCCGAGCCCCGCGTCGGGGTGGTGACGAACGCGACGGCCGCCCACCTCCACGGCCTGGGCTCGGTCGACGCGGTGGCCTCCGCCAAGGCGGAGCTCTACAAGGGGCTCCCGCCCGACGGGATCGTGGTCGCGAACCTCGACGACCCGCGCATGCTCGCCAAGGCGCGAAAGAGCGGGCGCCGGGTCTTCACCTTCGCGGTCGGGGCCCACAAGGAGGCCGACGTGACCGTCCTCGCCATCGAGCCGCGCGGCGAGGAGGGCCAGCTCGTCACGCTCGGCCTCGGGACGAAGGAGGTCCTCGTCCGGCTGCCGCTCGTCGGCGCGCACAACGCCGCGAACGCGGCCGCCGCCGCCGCCGCGGCCATGGCGCTCGGCGCGAGCGACCGGGAGATCGCCTCCGGCCTCGCGGCCGTCCGCCCGGTGGGGCGGCGGCTTCGCCTCGAGCGCCTCGCGAGCGGCGTCCTGCTCGTCGACGACTGCTACAACGCGAACCCCGCCTCCATGGCCGCCGCGCTCGCCACGCTCCTCGACCTCGCGCGGGGCCGCCGGGCGCTCGCCGCCCTCGGCGACATGCTGGAGCTCGGCGAGTCCGAGGCGGAGAGCCACCGCGACCTCGGGCGGATGGCCGCCCGGGCCGGGCTCGCGGCGCTCGCCACCCTGGGCCCGCGGACGGCGCTCACCCACGAGGCGGCGCTCGCGGGCGGCTTCCCGCCCGGGGACGCGTTCCACGCCGAGGATCCGGGCGCGGCCGCCGCGTGGCTCCGCTCCCGGCTCCGCCCGGGCGACGTGCTCCTCGTCAAGGCCAGCCGCGGCATGCAGCTCGAGCGGCTGGTGGAGGCGCTCACCTAGAGATGCTCTACCTCCTCCTCTACCCGCTGGCGCAGCGCTTCGGACCCTTCAACGTGCTCCGCTACCCCTCGTTCCGGATGGTGGTGGCGGGGTTCGCGGCGCTCGTCCTCGGGCTCCTCTCGGGGCCCTGGTTCATCGAGCGCATGCGCCGGCTGCAGTACGGATCGTCGAACGTCCGGGAGGACACGCCCGAGTCCCACCAGAAGAAGTCCGGCACGCCCTCCATGGGCGGGACCCTCATCCTCGTGTGCCTCGCCGCGGCGGTGCTCCTCTTCGCGGACCTGCGCAGCCGCCTCGTCTGGGCGGTGCTCCTCGTCACCGTCGGCTTCGGGGTCATCGGCTTCGCGGACGACTACCTAAAGATCTCCAAGCGGAACTCGAAGGGGCTCGCGGGCCGCCGCAAGCTCGTCCTCCAGACGGCGCTGGTCCTCGCGGTCTACGGGATCTTCCTCACCGACTGGAACTTCCGCTTCGAGCCCGGGTTCCCGTACCTGGCGGTGGGCACCTACCTCGACACGCACCTCACGCTGCCCTTCGTCCCCACCCGCTACTTCCGGCCCGACCTGGGCTGGCTCTACCTGCCCTTCATGCTCTTCGTGGTGGTCGGGACCTCGAACGCCGTCAACCTGACCGACGGCCTCGACGGCCTCGCCATCGGCCCGACCATCGTCTCGGCGATGACCTTCCTCGTCCTCTCCTACGTCGCCGGGGCGACGATCGCCGGCTTCAGCCTCGCCGCCTACCTCGGGATCCCTCCCGTGCACGGCGCCGAGGAGCTCGGGGTCTTCTGCGCAGCCCTCGCGGGCGCGGGCGTCGCCTTCCTCTGGTACAACACCTATCCGGCCTCCGTGTTCATGGGCGACGTCGGCTCGCTCGCGCTCGGCGGGGGACTGGGGATGCTCGCCGTGCTCACGAAGAACGAGGTGGCCTCGGCCATCCTGCACGGCGTGTTCCTCACCGAGACCGTGAGCGTCATCGTGCAGGTAACCTCCTTCAAGACCACCGGCCGGCGCGTGTTCCGAATGGCGCCCATCCACCACCACTTCGAGCTCAAGGGCTGGGCCGAGCCGAAGATCATCGTCCGCTTCTGGATCATCGCCATCATGCTGGCGCTCGTCGCCCTCATGTCGCTCAAGCTTCGCTAGGGAGGCCATGCCGCTCGATCTCGCAGGCAGGAAGGTCCTCGTCGTCGGTCTCGCCAAGAGCGGCGTGTCGGCGGCGAAGCTCGTGGCCGTCCGCGGCGGGCGGGTGACCGCCACCGACCGCCGGGCCCCCACCGAGCTCGCCGACGCGCTGCGGGCGCTCGAGGGCCTTCCGGTGTCTTTCGCGCTCGGCGGCCACGACGAGCGGGACTTCGTCACCTCCGACCTGGTGGTCGTCTCGCCGGGCGTTCCGCTCGCGCTGCCGGAGATCCAGGCGGCGCGCCGCGAGGGGATCCCGGTGCTCGCCGAGGTGGAGCTCGCCTACCGCTCGCTCCCGGACGTGCCTCTCGTCGCCATCACCGGCACGAACGGGAAGAGCACGACGACGGCGCTCGCGGGCGCCATCTTCCGGGAGGACCGCCGCAGCTTCGTCGGCGGGAACCTGGGGACGCCGCTGTGCGACCTCGCGCTCTCCGGGCGGACGGTGGACGTGGTCGTGGCCGAGCTCTCCTCCTTCCAGCTCGAGGGCATCGAGCGCCTGCGCCCGCGGGTCGCGGCGCTTTTGAACGTCACCCCGGACCACCTCGACCGCTACGCGAGCGTCTCCGAGTACGCGAGGGCGAAGGCGCGGATCTTCGAGAACCAGCAGCCCGGCGACGTGGCGCTCGCGAACGCGCGGGACCCGCTCACGCTCGAGCTCGCCGCCTCGTCGCGCGGCGAGGTCTGGACCTTCGGCCCCGGCGCACCCGCGCCCCGCTCGGTCCGCGACGACGGCGGCTCGCTCGTCCTCTCGGGCACCTCCGCCGGGCCGGAGTCCTACCTCATCCGCTCGCGGTCGCTCCGCGGCCGCCACAACCGGGAGAACGCGATGGCGGCCGTCGCCTGCGCGCGGCTGCTTGGCGTGCCCGGGGCCGCGGTCCAGCGCGCCCTCGACGAGTTCCCCGGGCTGCCGCACCGGCTGGAGCTCGTCTCGGAGCGCGGCGGCGTGGAATGGGTGAACGACTCGAAGGCCACGAACGTGGACTCGACCCAGGTGGGGCTCGCGGCCTTCCCCGCCGGCCGCCCCTCGGTCGTCCTGATCCTCGGCGGCCGCGGCAAGAAGGCCCCGTACGCGCCGCTCTCCGGGCTCTTCCCCGGGCGGGTGAAGGCGCTTCTCACCATCGGCGAGGACGCGCCGGCCGTCGAGCGCGAGCTCGGCGGCCTCGCCCCGACGGAGAGCTGCGGCGACCTCGCCCGCGCGGTCGCCCGGGCGGGCGCCATCGCCGGGAAGGGGGACGTGGTGCTGCTCTCGCCCGCCTGCGCGAGCTACGATCAGTTCCGGAACTACGAGGAGCGGGGCGAGGCCTTCCGGCGCCTCGTCTCGGCCCTGCCCCCGCCATGAGCGAGCCCCAGACGAGCCCCCGCGCCGCGATCGCCAACCCGGGCTTCGACCCGTGGCTGCTGGCCGCGTTCCTGCTGCTCGCCGGCTTCGGCCTCGTCATGGTCTACTCGGCGAGTGCCGTGATGGCCGGGGCGAAGGCCCATGACGAGTTCTTCTTCCTGAAGCGCCAGCTCGCCGCCTGCGCGATCGGGATGACGCTGCTCGCCGCCGTCGTCGCCGTGGGCTACCGGCGGCTCGAGGGGCTCGCCGTCCCGCTGCTCTTCGCCGTCTTCCTCGCCCTGGTGGCGGTGCTCGTGCCGGGGCTCGGCCGCACCTCTCACGGGGCGCGCCGCTGGCTCGACCTCGGCCTCCTCGCCTTCCAGCCCGCGGAGGCGGCCAAGGTGGCGCTCGTGCTCTACCTGGCACGCTCGCTCGCGAGGAAGAAGGAGCGGGTGCGCATCTTCTCGATCGGCTTCCTGCCCCACGTGGTCGTGACGGTCGCGCTCGCCGGGCTGGTCCTCAAGGAGAAGGACCTCGGCACCGCCGTCATCCTCGCCGCCGTCCTCTTCCTCATGCTCTTCGCGGCCGGCGTGCCGCTGCGCTACCTCCTCGGAACGCTGGCCATCGCCGGGGCGGTGGGCTGGCTGCTCATCTGGACGAGCCCCTACCGGTACGAGCGGGTCCTCACGTTCCTCGACCCCTTCCGCTACCGCGACCGGGGCGGCTTCCAGATGGTGGAGTCGCTCCTCGGCATCGGCAGCGGCGGCCTCGCCGGGCTGGGGCTCGGCCAGGGGAAAGCGAAGCTCTTCTACCTGCCGGAGCCGCATACCGACTTCATCGCGGCGGTGGTGGCGGAGGAGACCGGGCTCGTGGGCTCGACGGTCCTCATCCTGCTCTTCGCGGTCGTCGTCTGGCGAGGGTTCCGGGCGGCGCGCCGCGCCTCCGACGCCTTCGGCTGCTACCTGGCGCTCGGGGTGACGACGCTCTTCGGCGTCCAGGCGATCGTGAACCTGGCCGTGGTCTTCGGGCTCCTGCCGACGAAGGGGCTCACCTTGCCCCTCGTGAGCTACGGGGGGAGCTCGCTCATCACGCTGCTCGCGGCCGCGGGAATGCTCCTCTCGGTGAGCGGCAGCCAGGGGGGCTTCCTGGGCGCGCCCCGCGCGCCGCGGCTCGCCGCGGCGGGGGCGACCCCGTGAGGCTGCTCGTCGCCGGCGGCGGGACCGGGGGCCACGTCTTCCCCGGCATCGCGCTCGCGGAGGAGGTCGTGACCCGCCACCCCGACAACGACGTGGTCTTCGTCGGCACCGCGCGCGGGCTCGAGGCGACCGTCGTCCCGCAGGCGGGCTTCCCCATCGAGCTCATCGAGGTGACGGGGCTCAAGGGCAAGGGGGTCCTCGGCGTGCTCACCGGGCTCCTGCGGCTCCCGCGCGCGCTCCTCCAGTCCATCTCCATCCTCCGCCGCTGGCGGCCGGACGTGGTGGTGGGCGTCGGCGGGTACGCCTCCGGCCCGGTGGTCCTCGCCGCCCGGCTCCTCGGCTTCCCCACCGCCATCCAGGAGCAGAACGCCATCCCGGGACTCACGAACCGGGTCCTCGGGCGGGTGGTCCACGAGGTGTTCACCGCCTTCCCCGAGGCCGGCCACCACTTCCCCCGGCGCAAGGTGCATGCCCTCGGGAACCCCATCCGGCGGGCGCTGCTCGAGAACTACATGCGCCCGGTCCAGACGCGGGACGACACGCTGCGGCTCCTCGTCTTCGGGGGCTCGCAGGGCGCGCACAGCCTGAACATGCGGGTCATCGAGGCGCTCCCGCACCTCGCCGACCTGAAGGGGCGCATCCACATCACCCACCAGACCGGCGCGCGCGACCGCGACTACGTCGAGAAGGGCTACGAGGCGGTCGGCTTCCGCCCCGACGTCCGCGACTTCATCACCGACATGAGCGGCGCCTACGCGGAGAGCAACCTCGTCGTCTGCCGCGCCGGCGCCACCACGCTCGCCGAGCTCACGGTCTGCAAGAAGCCCTCGATCCTCGTCCCCTTCCCGGCGGCGGCCGACAACCACCAGGTCGCGAACGCGAAGAGCCTCGTCGACGCCGGCGCCGCCGTGTGCATCGAGGAGCGGGATCTCACCGGGGAGCTCCTCGCCGCGGAGGTGCGGCGGATCCTCCTCGACGCGGGGCTGCGCGAGCGCATGGGGCGGGCGGCCGGGCGGCTCGGGAGCCCGCAGGCCGCCGGCGAGATCGCCCAGGTGCTCACCGAGATGGTGCGCCGCCGCTTCGGCTCGCCGCGCGGCCAGCCCCGCGCGGCGGGCTTCGCCCCCGTCCGGCCGGAGCCGACCCGCCTCGCCTCCGTCCGGCCTGACGTCGCCGAGAGCGAGGGCGCCGAGCGCGGGGGGCGCCCTTGACCCTCTTCCGCTCCCGCCGCCCCCGCATCCACTTCGTCGGCATCGGCGGCATCGGCATGAGCGGCATCGCCGAGCTGCTCCTGAACCTGGGATACGAGGTCTCGGGTTCGGACCTCCGGACCTCCGACACGACCCGCCGCCTCGAGGCGCTCGGCGGGCGCATCGCCGTCGGCCACGACGCCGCCCACGTCGGCCGCGCGGACGTGGTGGTGGTCTCCTCCGCGGTCCGGCGCGACAACCCCGAGGTCGCGGAGGCGCGCCACCGCAAGGTGCCGGTCATCCCGCGCGCCGAGATGCTCGCCGAGCTCATGCGCCTAAAGCAGGGGGTCGCCATCGCCGGCTCGCACGGCAAGACGACGACCACGTCCCTCGCCGCGCACCTCCTCGCCCACGCCGGCCTCGACCCGACGGCGGTCGTCGGCGGCAAGGTGAACGCCTTCGGCTCGAACGCCAAGCTCGGCAAGGGCGACTGGATCGTCGTGGAGGCCGACGAGTCGGACGGGTCCTTCCTCCACTACGCGCCGACGCTCGTCGTCGTCACGAACATCGACCCCGAGCACCTCGACCACTGGAGGACCGAGGAGGCGCTCAAGCAGGGCTTCGCCGACTTCGTGAACAAGGTCCCCTTCTACGGCGCGGCGGTGCTGTGCATCGACCACCCCGGCGTCCAGTCCATCCTCCCCCGCGTGGACAAGCGGTTCGTCACCTACGGCGAGGCTCCCCAGGCCGACTACCGCGCCACCCGGATCGACGTGCAGGGGCACCGGGTGACCTTCGACGCCTCCCGCCGCGGAGAGCCGCTCGGCCGCTTCGAGGTCCACATGGTCGGCCGGCACAACGCGCTGAACGCGCTCGCCGTGGTGGCGCTCGCCGACGAGATGGGCGTCCCGCCGGGCGCCGTCCGCGAGGCGCTCGGCTCCTTCCAGGGCGTGCAGCGCCGGTTCACGGTCCGCGGCGAGGCGATGGGCGTGACCGTCGTCGACGACTACGGCCACCACCCCGCCGAGGTGCGGGCCACCCTGCGGGGGGCGCGCGAGGCCTTCGGCCGCCGCGTGGTGTGCCTCTTCCAGCCCCACCGCTTCACCCGCACCCGCGACCTCTTCGACGACTTCAAGACCGCCTTCAACGACGCGGACGTCCTCCTCCTGACCGACGTCTACGCCGCGAGCGAGGACCCGATCGAGGGCGTCTCGGGCGCGGCGCTCGCCGAGGCCGTGCAGGCCTGCGGCCACCGGGACGCGACCTACGTCCCCCGCCAGTCGCTCGCCGCCACCGCCCGGGAGCGGCTGCGCGACGGCGACATCGTCCTCACCCTCGGCGCCGGCGACATCACCCACGTCGGCCCCGAGCTCCTCGCGCTCCTCCGCCCGTGACCCGCCCCGAGGCCCCCCTGCCCGAAGCCGCGCCCGAGCCGAGGGGCGCCCCCGCCTGGCGCGCCGCGCTCCTCTCGGCGGTGCGGGGCGAGGCCGTCCCCGACGCCCCCATGTCGCTGCGGACGTCCGTCCGGGTGGGCGGCCCGGCGGACCTCCTCGTCCGCCCGGCCGACGCGGACGACCTGGTCGCGCTCCTGGGCGCCTGCGCGGCGCAGGGCGTTCCGGTGACCGCGCTCGGCGGCGGCGCGAACCTGCTCGTCGCCGACCGGGGCATCCGAGGCGTCGTCGTCCGCCTCCCGGCGGGCGAGGCAAGGGTGGACGGCGAGCGCCTGGTCATCGGCGGCGGCGCGCCGCTCACCCGCCTCGTCCAGCTCGCCCAGGAGCACGCGCTCGTCGGCTGCGAGTTCGCGGCCGGCATCCCCGGCACCCTCGGGGGCGCGGTCGCCATGAACGCCGGGACGCGCATCGGCGAGATGAAGGACGTCGTCGAGCGGGTGGAGGTGGCGACCGCCTCCGGCCTCCGCTCCCTGCGCGCCGCCGAGCTCGGCTTCGCGTACCGGACCTGCCGGCTGCCTCCGGGCTCCGTCGTCACCCGGGTGGAGCTCCGCCTGCGACGCGGCGACGCGGCCGCGAGCCGCGCCGCGATGGAGGCGGACAAGGAGAAGCGCCGGCGCACGCAGCCGCTCGCGCAGCCCAACTGGGGCTCGACCTTCCGGAACCCGCCCGGCGACCACGCCGGCCGGCTCATCGAGGCCGCGGGCCTGAAGGGCCACCGCATCGGCGACGCCATGTGGTCCGACGTGCACGCGAACTTCGTCGTGAACCTGGGGGCCGCGACCGCGCGCGACTGCCTCGCGCTCATCCGGCTCGCCCGCTCGCGGGTGCGGGAGCGGTTCGGCGTTTGGCTCGAGCTCGAGGTGCGGCTCGTCGGCGAGTTCGCCGCGGACGAGGTGCCCTCCTGAAGGAGAGACGGATGGGTCGCTGGCACGGTGTGAAGGTGGCGGTGCTCTACGGAGGCCGCTCGAGCGAGCGCGAGGTGTCGCTCAAGTCGGGCGCCGGCTGCGCCGAGGCGCTCCGGTCGAAGGGGTACGACGTCACGCTCATCGACGTCGACCTGGAGGTCGCGGACCGGCTCGCGGAGGCCGGCGCCCGCGTCGCCTTCGTGGCGCTGCACGGCCGCTACGGCGAGGACGGCTGCGTGCAGGGGCTGCTCGAGTCGATGGGCATCCCCTACACGGGCTCGGGCGTCCTCGCCTCGGCGCTCGGGATGAACAAGACGTTCTCGAAGCTCCTCTTCCGCGACCACGGCCTCTCCATCGCCGAGTACCGGGTGATCCCCCGCGCCGAGGCGGGTCGGGTCGGGGTCGCCGACATCCCCTTCGGCCTGCCGGCGGTCGTGAAGCCCGCCGCGGAGGGCTCCTCGGTCGGCGTCCGCATCGTCCGGGAGCCGGACGCGCTCCGGGAGGCGTGCGTCGAGGCCGCCCGCTACCAGGGCGACGTGATCGTCGAGCGCTACATCCGCGGTGCCGAGATCCAGGTGGCGGTCCTCGACGGCAGCGCGCTCGGCGCCATCGAGGTCGTGCCCGCCGGCGAGTTCTACGACTACGCGGCCAAGTACACGGCCGGCACGACCCGCTACTTCTACCCGGCGCGGATCTCCCCGGAGGCCCAGCAGCGCGTGTGCCGCGCCGCCGAGGTGGCGCACGCGGCGCTCGGCTGCTCCGGGGCGACCCGCCAGGACTTCATCGTCGCCCCCTCGGGGGAGCCCTACATCCTCGAGGTGAACACGCTGCCCGGGATGACGCCGACCTCGCTCGTCCCGAAGATCGCCGCCGGGAACGGCATCTCCTTCGCCGACCTGTGCGAGCGGCTCCTCGAGGGAGCCTCGCTCAAGGCCTAGCCGCCCCCGCGGCCGTTCCGGGCGGGGGTCCCCCGGACCTCCCAGAGGAGGCGGGTCCCGCGCGGCGGAGCGGCGGGCAGTCCTCGAACCGGTCCGACTCGTCCCCCTCCGCGCGCCGGCCGCTCCGTCCGTCGACGACGCGGGCGATCGGCGCCTTCACCTCGCCGGAGGGCAGGGAGGACCGCAGCCGGCCCGGCACGTCCCGTCGGGCCAGAACCACGGCCCCCGCGTCGCTTCCCCGGAGGGCAAATACCCGCCGGGAAGCCGGGCCGTCCCACGCCGACCCCCGCCTGGAGACTGGCGTCCGCGGGCGCCGTCTCCACTGTTCCTCTGTGGCGCCCGCGTGCGAGGGAGGTCTTCCTTGGGCCCGCGTGCGGACATCGAGAGGACCCTCCGCATCGCCGCGGCGATGCTCGCCGCGGCCGCGCCCGGCTGTTCCTGGATCGGCTGGGGCCTGCAGAAGCCGCCGCCGCTCCCCGTCGAGCCTTCCACCGCGATCCACTGCACGACGGACAAGGTGGCGCCCATCCTCGACACCGTGGGAGCGGCGGCGTTCGTCGGCCTCGGCGTCGCCGGGATGGTGACGGTCCATGGCTCCTGCAGCGGGGGAGCGGGCTCCATGTGCGGCCTCCAGGAGGCCGCGTTCGGCCTGTCGCTCTCGTCGGCCGCCATCGGCGTGCTCTACGGGGCTTCGGCCGTCTACGGCTACGGCGCGACGGGGCGCTGCGCCCGCTTGATCGAGTGGGAGAACGCCTGCGCGAAGGGGGACGCGCGGGCCTGCGAGCGGCTCCGCGGCGCTCCCGAGCCCGATCCCGCGGCAGGCCCGGAGCGGCGTTGAGGCCGGCGAGGCCCCTCGTCGCCCCTCCCCCGGAACACGCCTCCGCGGGCGGCACCCTGACGGGAGGGCGCACGGCCGTCTCCCGCCAGGCCGTCCATCCCGGACGGGTCCTATTGACCCGAGGTCACAGTCCCTATCTTCGGGGCGAGGGACACCAGGGATCAGCGGCTCGATCGGGAGGCAGCCGTCGCCGTGCCCGTTCCCACGCGCCACGCAAGCCCGCTCCCGGGCCTCGGACTCGCGGTCCTCCTCGCCGCCTCCGCGCCGTCGCAGGGATGCACCACGGCCAACTACAGCAGCGAGGTGGGGCTGGAATATCCGCCTGCCTCGAGCGAGAACTTGGCCGCTGAGAGGGAGCCCCCCGTCCTGCAGGATCCTGCCGTGGCCGTCATCGTCATCGACGAACGTCGCGATCGCTCCAAGCTCGGAAACAACAACAACTTCTTCTGCGAGAAGATCCCCTCCCGCACCATCACCACCGCGGACAGCGTTCCGGCGTGGGTGAAGGCCGCTCTCGAGATGGAGCTCTGGCTCGCCGGGATCTGGGTGGCCCCCGACCCGGAGGGCGCGCACTGGCTGGTCGCCAGGATCAAGGAGGTGCAGGTCGACGCGTGCTCCGTGTACAAGGCCGGGGTCCTCCTCGAGGTCCAGCTCTTCTCCAAGGGCCGGCCCATCCTCGCCCACGAATACCGGGGCTCCGGCAGCGCCGGCGATGTCCCGTGGGTGGGGGCGACCGCGGACGCCTACTCCCTCAGCCTCTCGCTGGCGCTGCGAGACGCGGCAACGCTCGTCGTCTTCGACGTGAGGATGCTGCTGCGGCCCTCCACCCCCTCTCCCTGACTCCGCCGGGGGGAGCCGGCGAGCGGCCTCGACGGTGGTCGCCCGACCAGGAGGTCACCTGCACGACGAGCCAGGCGGACCCGATCATGGACACGGTCTGGGCCTCGCTGCTCGTCGGGGCGGTCTTCGCCGCATCCGCCGTGTAAGGGTACGGGACGACGGGCGACTGCGCGGACGTGATCGAGTGGAAGAACGCGTGCGTGAAGGGGGACGCGCGCGCGTGCGAGAGGCTCCAGGGCGAGCCCGTGGCACCTCCCGGCCCGAAGGCGCCATGAGGGCGCCCCTACCGCCCCGGCGCCGGGGGACAGTGCGCGGCCTTCGCGGCGAGCGCGTCCTCGTCCGCGGGATCGAGCCGCAGGGCCTCCTCGATCTCGGAGCGGGCGGCGGCGCAGTCTCCGCTCGCCGCGAGCGCTCGCCCCGCGAGGGCGTGCGCGGGCGCGGACGACGGGTCGCGCTCGAGCGCCTTCCGCGCGGACTCGAGCGCCTTCGCCGGCTGCCCGCGCTCGAGGAGCATGCGGCCGAGCTTCAGGTCCCGGCGGGCCACCATCCGCGGGTCGTCTCCTGGCATCGTCGCGCGCGGCGGGTCGAGGGCGCGGGCGACCTCGGCCTCGGAGATCTCGCCGAGCGCGAAGCGGATCCGGGCGCGGAGCACCTCGGAGTAGTTCACCTTCCGGAACGGCTCGAAGGCGACGAGCCGCCCGCTCGCGTCCGCGACCCCGGCGAACGGGTGGAGGCGGACCTCGAGGAGGCCATAGAGCCGGTCGCCCTCGTCGACGAGCACCGGCATGCGGACCCCCCAGGCGGCCACGGCCCGGGCGACCTCGGCCGGCGGGGCCGACCCCGACACGATGGCGACGAAGGAGACCTTGCCGGAGAACTCCTCGCGGAGCGCCTCGAGCCGCCTCATCGCATCCTCGGAGTGGTCCTGGCCGGGGCGGAAGAAGACGAACACGCTCACCCGCCCGGCCTCGAGGTAGGGCCGGGCGCTCCCCGAGGCCGTCGCGAGCCGCTCGTCCGGGAGCGGGGTGCCGGGCTTCTGGTGCTCGATGGCCTCGACGGGGGCCGCCCGGCCGAGCGCCCCGATGGCGCACGCGACGAGGAGCCGCGCGGCGCCGGCGAGCGACGGGCGGCGGCACGGGCTCACGGCGAGCACCCCTTCCTGGCGGCGGCCGCCGCGGCGTCGGACGGGTCGGCAGCGAGGGCGCGCTCGAGCTCGGCGATCGCGTCGGCGCACCGCCCCATCCCGGCGAGCGCGCGGCCGGCGAGCGAGCGCGCCCCGGCCGCCTCCGGGTCGCGCGCGAGCGCGCGCTCGGCGGCGCGGAGCGCGGGCTCGAGGCTCCCGCGCTCGAGGAGCATCTGCCCCATCTTCACGTCGCGGCGGGCCACCGCGCGCGGGTCGTCGCCGGGCATCGTGCCCTTCGACGGCGCGCGCGCCGCGGCCGCCTCGGCGGCCGAGATCTCGCCGAGCGCCTCCCGGATGCAGGCCCGGATCACCTCTCCCTGGTTCACCTTCTGGAACGGCTCCCAGGCGACGAGGCGGCCGTCCGCGCCGACCACTCCCGTGAGGGGATGGACGCGCACGCCGAGCCGGCCGTAGAGCTGGTCGCCCGGGTCGACGAGCACCGGCATCGAGGCCCCGGCCCGGGCGGCCATGGAGCGGACCGCGGCCTCCGGCGCGTCGCCAGAGACGACGGCCACGAACCGCACCCGCGGAGCGAACTCCCGCTCGAGGGCGGCGAGGCGGGCGAGGGCCTCCTCGGAGTGATCGTGGCCGGGCCGCACGAAGACGAAGACCGTGACCCGCCCGGGCTCGAGGAGGGGGCGCCGCGCCCCGCCGCCGAGCGGGGGCAGCTCCTCGCTCTCGATTCTCGTCCCCGGCTCGGGGTGCTCGAGGGCGCCGGACGCCGCCGCGAGGGCGAGGAGGCCGGCCATGACCGCCGTCCGCATGGCGGGGGAGCTCACCTCGCGCAGGCGGCGCGCGCGGCGAGCGCTCCCGGGTCCCTCGGGTCCGCCCGGAGCGCCGCCTCGATCTCGGGCTTCGCCTCGGGGCAGCGCCCCAGCGCCGCGAGGGACTGGGCCGCGAGCGCGTGGGCCGGGCCGCAGTCGGCGTCGCGCAGGAGCGCGCTGCGGGCGCTCGCGAGCGCCTTCTCCGGCATCCCCCGCTCGAGCTGGCGGCGCCCGAGGTTCAGGTCGCGGTTGGCGACGGCCTTGGGGCTCGCGCCGGGCATGTCGGCGCGCGCCGGCGAGAGCGCCCGCTCGAGCGCGGCCTCGTCGATCTCCCCGAGGAGAAAGCGCACCCGGGCCTTCATCGCCTCGCAGTAGTTCACGGCCTGGTACGGCATCATGGCGGCGAGCCGCCCGGTCCGGTCGGCGATCCCGACCACCGGATGGAGGCGGACGCCCAGGCGGTCGTAGAGGGCGTCGCCGGCGTCGAGCAGCACCGGGACCTCGAGCCCCGCCTCGGCCATCGCCGCGCGCACCTGGGACTTCGGGAACGCCGCCGACATCACCACCACCCAGCGAACCCGCCTCTCCCGGAAGTCGGTGACGCAGCCGGCCACCTCGCGGAGCGTCCGGGCGGAGTGGTCCTGCCCGGGGCGCGCGAAGACGAAGACGCTCACCTCTCCCGAGGTGGAGAGCAGCGTCGCCCTCCCGCCGTCGAGGGTCGGAAGCTCGGGGTTCGGGAGCGCCTCGCCGGGCGCGGCGAGCGCCGCGGCCGGGCGAGCCGCGAGCGCGGCGGCGAGCGCCAGCGCGGGCCAGGCGAGCCGTTGCAGGACGGCGGCGTTCACCGGAGGGCCCTACTTCTTCCCGGCGGGCCTGTTCGAGTAGGTCTTCGTCTCGTGGCAGGTCTTGGCGCACGAGCCGCCCGTCGCGGTCTTCGTGTAGTTCAGCTTGAGGATCCAGCCCTTCGTCCCGTAGGGCACGCCGTCGCGGATGTGGTGGTCCTGCTTCGAGGCGTGCACCTCGTGGCAGGCGCGACAGGTGCGGCCGCGGTCCGACTTGTTCACGTGCAGGTAGTGGAGGTTCCGGGACCCGTCCCGGAAACCCGTGAGCGTGGTCGTCGTGGGCTCGGACACGACCTTGTCGTTGTGGCAGCCGAAGCAGAGCGCGTAGTTCGCCGGGTCGTAGGGCGAGTAGAACTTCGCCGGGTACTCGGCGACGAGCAGCCGGAAGTTGTCGCTCCCGTGGACCTTGTGGCAGGCGCTGCAGTCCTTCGCCTCGACCGGCGCGTGCCAGACCTTGTTCTCGTCCAGCCACTTCTTGAAGTTCGTCACGTACCCGCCGCGCCCGTCGGAGATCCCGTCCTTCGAGTGGCAGTTGACGCAGAGGTCGAAGGGGAGCTGCACGAGCAGGTGCTCGACGTTGGCGCCGTGCGGGTTGTGGCAGTTCGCGCACCTCTGGCCGGTGGTGAGCGCCGCGTGCTTCACCTTGGACTTCTCGGCGATGCCCCGGATGTCGTCGTGGCACCCGAAGCACAGCGCCGTCTGCTCGGCGACGAGGAGCTTGCGCTCCTTGGAGTTGTGCGGGTTGTGGCAGAAGGTGCAGTTCTGCTCCGCCGGCGGGTGCTTCGACTTCCGCGCCATGATCTCCGCGAACTCCTCGTGGCACGTGTAGCAGAGCTCGTTGCCGCTCTTCACGAGCGGGCCCGGGCTCTTGGGGTCGCTGCGCTGGTGGCAGATCCCGCAGTCGCCCGCCTCGAACGGGGCGTGGCTCCAGCCCACCTTCTCGCCGGGCGGGAGCGGCGCCACCCGGGCCGGCGCCGGGGGCGCCTTCTTCTTCACGGCCGGGTCCGCCGCGAGCGCGACCCCCGCGAGCGCCAGGGCTGCTAGGGCGAAGGTCGCGCGGGAGCTCGGCAGGGTCATGGGGCACGCTCCGAACGAATGGGAAACCTGGGATACTACCCCCCGCTCGGGGGGCGCCTGCCTTGATCCGGCCCAAGGGGAGCCGGTCCCACGTTCACAGGAGGAGGCTCTTCTTCGGGGAGTTGTGCGGGTTGTGGCAGGCGGTGCAGGCGCGGGTCGGGGCCGGGTGGCGCATCCCCTTCGCGTCGGCCGCCCTCCCGAACTCGCCGTGGCACTCGAGGCAGACGTCGTTCACGGGCTTCCGGGCCGGCCCGACGCGCTTGCCGTCCTCGGCGTGGCACACGGCGCAGTCACCCGACACGTAGGGTCCGTGCGAGGAGGCGACGGGGCCGTCCCGCGGAGCGAGCGGGTTCGGCGCCGCGGCCGCCGTGGGCTCCCGGTCCGGCACCCCGGCGGGCGGGGCGCGCTGCGCCAGGGTGGCGAGCGGGGCCGCGGCGATCAGCGCCAGCGCGGCGATCGAGGCTCCCCTCCTCATGCGCCCAGAGGGTACCGCGCCGCCCCGTCGCCCGGGGCTCTCGGCGGCCGGCGAAAAAACTGGACACTGAGGATCCGTGCGGCATTCTCCAGGATCGGGCGATAGCGCCCGTTTGCGCCCGGTGTCGGTGGGTGTGGGAGGCGGTGGGTGGCGCGCGGCCGCAACAGGAGGCGTGTCGACCGGGAGCGCCCCGCGCCCCCGCCGAGCGCGCTGCGCCAGGGGCTGAAGCTCGCCGGCCTCTGGTCGGCGGGAATCGTCGGCGCCTCGGCCGTCCTCGCCCTCGGCCTCCGGGAGCTGTCCTCCGGCGACCTCCTTCGCATCCGCTCCATCCGCGTGAAGGGGCTCGCCCGCGCCTCCGAGGCCGAGGTGCTCTCGCTCTCGCCGGTGAAGGTCGGCGACGAGCTCTTCTCGTCCGCCGTGGACGCGGTCGCCTCCGCCGTCGAGCGCCACCCCTGGATCGCGCGCGCCACGGTGTACCGGCGGCTGCCGCCCGCCCTCGAGGTCCGGGTCGTGGAGCGAGAGCCCCGCGCCATCGTCGAGCTCGGCAGCCTCTACCTCGTCGACCGCGACGGGGCCATCTTCAAGCGCGCCGCCCCGGGCGACGGGCTCGACCTGCCGCTCGTCACCGGCTTCTCCCGCAAGGAGTTCGAGCAGCACAACCCGCTCTTCGCGAGGCGGATGGGCGCGGTGCTCGCGGTCCTCGACGCGTACGGGCGCGAGGGGCTCGGCCCCCTCGCGCCGGTCTCGGAGATCCACGTCGACGGCGAGGAGGGGGTCGTCCTCTACGTCGGCGACGAGGGAACGCAGGTGCTCCTTGGACAGGGGGAGTCGCAGGAGATCCCCGACAGGCTCCGCCGCCTGCACCAGGTCCTGCTGGCGCTCCGCGCCGAGGGACGGAAGGCGGAGGTGATTCACCTCGAGGACCGCAGCCACCCGGATCGGGTGGCGGTGCGGCCCGCGGGGCGCGGTGGCGAGAAGGAGGGGGCGGGCGTCGTGCCCGCCCCGGCGAGGGCAGAAGGGGCCCGAGAGGGCCCGGGTCGGCGGCGTGGGCGCGATGCGCCACTCGCCCGGAGGTAGCACATGGCGAAGAGCGGAGACATCCTGGTCGGTCTCGACATCGGGACCACCAAGATCTGCGCCATCGTCGGGGAGGTCACCGACGAGGGCATCGACATCATCGGGATCGGGTCGCACCCGTCGAAGGGGCTGCGCAAGGGCGTGGTCGTGAACATCGACGCCACGGTGGCCTCCATCAAGCGGGCCATCGAGGAGGCCGAGCACATGGCGGGGTGCGAGATCACCACCGTCTACACCGGCATCGCCGGCGGCCACATCAAGGCCTTCCCGTCCCACGGCGTCGTCGCCATCAAGGACAAGGAGGTCAAGCAGACCGACGTGGACCGCGTCATCGACCAGGCGAAGGCGGTCGCCATCCCGCTCGACCGCGAGGTGATCCACGTCCTCCCCCAGGAGTTCCTGGTGGACGACCAGGACGGCGTGAAGGAGCCGGTGGGGATGAGCGGCGTCCGGCTCGAGGCCAAGGCCCTCATCGTCACGGGCGCCGTGAGCTCGGCCCAGAACATCGTCAAGTGCGCCCAGCGCACCGGCCTGAACGTCGCCGACATCGTGCTGCAGCCGCTCGCGAGCTCGCTCGCGACCCTGTCCGAGGACGAGAAGGAGCTCGGGGTGTGCCTCGTGGACATCGGGGGCGGCACGACCGACATCGCCATCTTCTCGAACGGCGCCATCGCCCACACCGCGGTCCTCTCGCTCGGCGGGAACCACCTGACGAACGACGTCGCGGTGGGGCTGCGCACCCCCACCCACGAGGCGGAGCGCATCAAGAAGGCCTACGGCTGCGCCATGGCCTCCATGGTGGACCGGGGCGAGACCATCGAGGTCCCGAGCGTCGGCGGCGGGCAGGCGCGGGTGCTCTCGCGCCAGATCCTCGCGGAGATCGTGGAGCCGCGCGTGGAGGAGATCTTCATGCTCGTGCAGCACGAGATCCAGAGGTGCGGCCTCGAGGAGAGCATCGCCTCCGGCGTCGTCATCACCGGCGGCTCCACGCTCCTCTCCGGGATGGCGGAGATGGCCGAGGAGGTCCTCGGCGTCCCCGTCCGGCGCGGCCTGCCCCGGGGGATCGGGGGGCTCGTGGACGTGGTGAAGAGCCCGCAGTTCGCGACCGCGGTGGGGCTCGTCATCTACGGCGCGCAGCAGGGCGAGAACAGCCCCTACTTCAAGATCCGCGAGGAGAACGTCTACCGCAAGGTCAAGAACCGCATGAAGGAATGGCTGGGCGAGATCTTCTAGCCCCGGAGGGCCCTTAGACATGATCGAGTACGAGAACCGGGAACCGGCGGCGAAGATCAAGGTGATCGGCGTGGGCGGCGGCGGCGGCAACGCCATCAACACGATGGTGGCCGGGCGCCTCGAGGGCGTGGAGTTCATCGCCGCGAACACCGACGTCCAGGCGCTGAACGCGAACCGGGCGCACGTGAAGCTGCAGCTCGGCAAGAGCGTCTCGCGCGGCCTGGGCGCGGGCGCGAACCCCGAGAGGGGACGGGAGGCGGCCCTCGAGGTGAAGGACTCCATCCTCGACACCCTGTCCGGCGCCGACATGGTGTTCGTGACGGCCGGGATGGGCGGCGGCACCGGCACCGGCGGCGCCCCCATCATCGCCGACATCGCGAAGTCGACGGGCGCCCTCACCGTGGGCGTCGTGACGAAGCCCTTCCTGTTCGAGGGGAACAAGCGGCGCAAGCAGGCGGAGGCCGGCCTCGCCGAGCTCCGCCAGGCCGTGGACACGCTCATCGTCATCCCCAACCAGCGGCTGCTCTCGGTGGCCGGGGAGAACATGTCGCTCGCCGACGCCTTCCAGCGCGCCGACGAGGTGCTCTTGAACGCCGTGCAGGGCATCAGCGACCTCATCACCGTCCACGGCCTCGTGAACGTCGACTTCGCCGACGTGCGCACCATCATGGCCGAGCAGGGCATGGCGCTCATGGGCACCGGCCGCGCCGCGGGCCAGAGCCGGGCCGTCGAGGCCATGCAGTCGGCCATCAGCTCCCCCCTGCTCGAGGACGTGACCCTCGACGGGGCGATGGGCCTGCTCGTCAACATCACGGGCGGCTCGTCGCTCACCCTGCACGAGGTGAACGAGGCCGTCTCCATGGCGCAGGCCGCGGCCGACCCCGAGGCGAACATCATCTTCGGCTCGGTCGTCGACGACCGGATGGGCGACGAGGTGAAGATCACGGTCATCGCCACCGGCTTCGCCGCGGCGAAGGAGGCCCCGGTCCGCGCCCCGGCGCCGAAGCAGGCCACCCTGCCGGCCGTCGCCTCGCCCCGGCTCGCCCCTCCCCCGCTGCCGGCCGCGGCGCGGCCCGCCGAGCCGAAGGCGGTGCCCGCCCGCGCCGCCCCGTCGGAGGCCGCGCCGCGCCCGCGCCCGGCCCCGGCCCGCGCCGCCCGCGAGGTGGCGCCCTACCAGCAGCTCGACGAGGACCAGTACGACATCCCCGCGTTCCTGCGGCGCGGCGGGCAGGCGAAGGACTAGGAGGCCTCCTCCTGCGCGAGCCCGGCCCCGGCCCGCGGCCGCGGCCGGGCTCCGCGCTTCCGGGGCTCCTATCGCCCCGAGCCGAACAGGAAGGCGTATGACGCGCCCGCGTAGACCGAGCGCTCGCGGTAGCTCGAGCCCGGCAGGGCGACGTTGCGGAAGGAGGCCGTCCCGTCGAGCGACACCGCGTGCGGACCGGCGATCCGCACCCGCGCCGAGGCCGTCCCGAGCACGAGCTCCTCGGAGCCGCCGCCCACGGCGTCGGGCACCGCGACGGCGCGGCCGGTCAGGTGGAGCTCCGTCCGGTCGCCCCAGAAGAGCTTCCCGTCGGCCACGAAGAAGGCGGCGACCCCGTAGGCGTAGTCCCGGTCGACGACCCTCGGCGCGTAGCCCCCCGCCGTCCCGAAGGTCAGCGCGGCGATGAAGGTCGCCTCGACGAGCACGTCCCGCGCGAGGTGCTCCGCGATCGCGGCGCCCGGGCCGAACCCGGTCTCGCCGACGCGGACCAGCACCGGCCCGCCGAAGTCGAACAGGCCGTAGAGCCCGTAGAGCGTCCGCCCGGGCTCGCCGGTGGGCGTCTCGCCGCCGAGCGCGAGGCCGCGCACCTCGAGGAGCCACTCCGGCCCGCGCGGGTCGTGCAGGTAGGCCCAGGGCTGCGCGGTCGCGGAGGAGAGCTCGAGCGAGGCCTCGAAGTGGTCGAAGGGCAGGTGCAGGCGCACGTCCTCCGGCAGGCCGTAGGTGAGCTGGAAGGCGAAGCGCGCCTGGAAGGGCACGCTGAAGCTCCCGAACTCCCCCGCCGCGTTGCCGAGCGACACGCCCGCGGAGACGTGGCCCCGGTAGCTCGGCACCGGCGGGTCGGGGTCCTTAATGTGGCCGTCGAGCAGCCAGTAGTTGAGCTGCGAGGCAGGCGAGATGAGGAGCGCCCCGACCTGCCGGCCGGCGTTCGGGCTCGGACCCCCGCCGAGCACGAGGCGCGAGATCCGGAAGAGCGCCTCGCCGAGGATGGTGCCGGCGATGGGCGTCGTGATCTGGTCGTTGATGGAGGCCGGGCCCACCTCCCCCGCGAGCTTCCACATGAGGGAGCCGCCGAACGCGAAGAGGCTCGACTCCCAGAAGCCGAAGCCGCTCGAGCGGGCGGCCGTGTAGTAGAAGCTGCCGGAGTAGGGGTGGAGGAACTGGTTCGTGTTGAAGTCGTCGGTGTCGAAGGTCCAGACGAACCTCGCGTTCCGCCAGATCGTCGCCCCGCTCACCTTCGCCCAGTCGGCCTTGAGCACGTAGCGGTCGATGGCCCAGTTGACGGCGTTGAAGCCGACGATCTCGGCGATCGGCGCGAACCAGTCGTGCTCCGGCAGCTCCTTCGCCGGCAAAGGAGCCGTCCCGGGCGCCCCGGCGGGCGGCGCAGGCTCCTCGCCCCGGGCGGGCGCGGCGAGGAGCGCCAGCGCGGCGAGCGTGGCGCGGCCCGCCGGGTTCCGTCGTAGGCGTGCCAAGCGCGCGGAGGATAATCCCCCCGCCCGGAGGCCGGAAGGGCGATCCCGGGGGCGCAGCGCCCTTCAGGGAGCGGGCGGGACGGGTGGCACGGGGGCGTCCGGCCAGTCCGGCGGCGGGGCCCCGCCGAGTCCGAGCGCGGCCGCGATGGGGACCTGCGAGCGCAAGACGAGCGCCACGAGCTCCGGGAGCGCGAGGCCCCACTCGTCCGCGCCCCGCACGATGTAGGATCGGTCGACGGAGCGGGCGAAGGCCTTCTCCTTCATGCGCTTCAGCACCGACTCGACCGGCACGTCGGCGATCCTCTTCGACGGCCGCACCAGCGCGCAGGCGCCGACGAACCCGGCGAGCTCGTCGGCGGCGAGGATGGCCTTCTCCACCGGCTCGACCCGCTCGATGCCGGTGTAGAGGGCGTGGGCTCCGACGGCGCGGATGACGTCCTCGGGCCAGCCCCGCGCCCGGAGGATCTCCATGCCGCGGAAGACGTGGTCCTGCTCGGTGGGATACAGCTCGTAGTCGAAGTCGTGGAGCAGCCCGACGACGCCCCAGCGCTCGAGCTCCGCGGGGTCGGAGATCCCCCGGCTGCGGGCGAGCTCCCGCATCGCGGCCTCGACGGAGAGGGCGTGGCGGCGCAGCGGCTGCGACTTCGTGTGCTCGGCGAGGAGGGACCAGGCGGCGGCGCGGTCGTGGGACACGACGGAATCCTAGCGCCCGGGGGCGCGAGCGTCACCTCGGGCTCGACTTCGCCCGGGGTCCCGTGCTCTCATCGCCGCCTCGGGAAGGACGGATGAAGCCCAGGGTCGCGCTCCTCGCATCGCTCGGCGCCGTCGCGGTCGTGGGGGTGCCCGCCGCCGCGTGGCTGCTCGCGTCCGCGCCCCGGAAGGCCTCCCACCTCTCCTTCTCGAACGAGGGGACCGACCTCGCCGCGACGGACGTGGAGGCGGCGCTCCAGGAGCTGTCGCGCCGCGTGAAGCAGGTGGAGGGGGGCCAGCAGGCGCTCCAGGGCGCCGCGCTCGTGCAGCAGGGGCACGTCGGCACCGTGGAGAGGACCGTCGAGGAGCACCGCCTCGCCAACGAGGCGCGCATCAGCGCGCTCGAGACCCGGCTCTCGGAGTCCATCACGAGCCGCAAGCGGCTCGAGTACTCGGACGGCGCCTCGAGCGCCGCGATCGGGGCGAACTACTCGCGGCTGCGCGACATCGGCCAGTTCTCGAAGCTTGCGGCGAACACGACCGTGCTCCTCACCTGGAACACGCACGTGGACGCGATGGGGGAGCCCGGCACGTTCTGCGACTTCCAGCTGCGCATCGACGGCAAGCCGGACGAGGAGCAGGAGGGCGGCGGCGGCCGCGCGGTCGTCTACGTCCCCCCGAACGCCGCCGGCGGCTCCGCGCCGGTGACGGTCTCGGCGCTCTTCGGGCGGGTCGGGCCCGGCCAGCACACGGTGGGCGTGTTCCTGCGCGGGACGTCGCGCGAGTGCCTCGAGAACTACGGGAACTTCCCCCGCGCGGTGATCGTGGAGGAAGGGCCGCGCGCCCCTTAGCGGCAATGCCGATCAGTTAAGGGCCAAGGGATCGGAACGAATGGGCAATTTGGCGGCGCCGCTCGCATAGTTGCCTCGCAGGTCCGTGAGATCATCATACGGCGATCGCCGGGGAGGGCGATCGCATGG
>Ga0335070_10000836_pt1 | contig 35311 bp, 32 predicted proteins | sample Lox_Sample_13_FD_206722 | JGI IMG/M metagenome (GOLD analysis project Ga0335070, IMG submission 206722) | Soil microbial communities from Loxahatchee National Wildlife Refuge, Florida, United States - Lox_Sample_1.3 | ecosystem: Environmental > Terrestrial > Soil > Wetlands | place: USA... | reverse complement strand
CTCGCGCACCAAGGTGCTGAAGTTCCTCTCCGAGAAGGGGCTCGCCGGGGACGAGATCGCCGGCCAGGATCTGCGCGTCTCCGACCGCCAAGCCGCGGACTACGGCGGCGCGAACATGCGCGACATGCTGCGGTACGTCGTCGAGGCCACGATCGTCGTGCGCTCGAAGAACGTCGACCGCGTCCTGCAGGTGAGCCGGATGACCGACGAGCTGGTGCGCGCGGGCGTCGTGCTCTCCTCGAAGAACGACTGGCAGTCGTCGGGACCGCGCTTCCTGTTCACGCAGCTCAACACGATCAAGCCCGAGATGCTGGCGGAGGCGACGCGGAGCGCCCGCGCGGCCGCGGTCCAGTTCGCCGCCGACAGCGGCAGCGCGGTGGGGGCGATCCGCCGCGCGAGCCAGGGGTTGTTCTCGGTCACGGACCGCGACCAGAACGCGCAGGGGCAAGGCGAGGGCGGCGGCGGCGACTCCGGCGACACGGACCCGAACAAGCGGGTCCGCGTCGTCGTCACGGTGGACTACTTCCTCGAGCGCTGAGCCTGACGACCCGTGCCGCCCCGAGCAGTAGGGCGCCACGCGCCGCGGGCGGCTTACCCCGCCGGGCGAATGGGCGCGGGCGCTCCCGGCTCGGGCGGCGGCGGTCTTACTGCGCTCTCGCAGTCTCCAGGAGGAGCTTGAGCGTACCGTAGTTGATGTTCTGGCAGATGTCGTAGACCGTCTTCGTGAGCGCGCGGTCGTGGCTGATGAGGGCGTGCTTGACCATGAACACCTGGTAGTCGCGGTCCTCGGCTCCGAAGTACGTCGCCAGGACGCACCCCACGCCGCTCAGGCCGGCCAGGAACACCGTGTTGACGCCCTTCTCGTGCAGGACCTTGTCGAGGTCGGTCTTCTTGAAGGCGTCGGGGAAGTTCTTCACGACCTTCGGGTCGTCGTCCTTGACGGCGACGGTCTTGGGGAACTCGAACGCGTCGGTGCCCGGCGCGGGCCCCTCGCTCGGGTCGGTGTGGTACACGCGGATCACCGGGAACCCGTTGTCGCGGAACAGCGCGATCACGTAGTTCATCGTCTCGAGGCCGGTCTTCTTGTCCTGCTCGTCCATGTACGGGAGGAACGCGTTCTGGACGTCCATGACGACGAGAGCCGGCTTCATCCTCGGAGGAGCCGGCTTCTCCGCCGCGGTCGCGACCGCTGCCAGGGAAGCGAGGACGACGACGAGCGACACCACCTTCACGATCCTGCTCATGTGGTTCCCTCCTGATCGTGCGCCTGGGCAGAGATGCGAGCGCTTTCTTCCTATACGAGAAGGGGCCCGGGCAGGTTTGCCCCGCGGGCCCCGGCGGCGGCCGCCCCGCGGCCTCAGAGCTCCGCGTGGTCGAGGGCGTGCCGGCAGGCGCAGTCGCCGTGTGCCGGCTCCTCGCGCACGAACGCCGCGAACAGCTCCGCCAGCGCCTCGCCGCACTTCCGGACGTTCTCGGCGACCTCGGTGGCGGTCACGGCCGCCTGCATCCCGGCCGCGTAGTTGCTCACCACCCCGACGGTGGCGTAGCAGATCGCCAGCTCCCTCGCGAGAACGCACTCCGGGTAGTTGGTCTGGCCCAGGAGGTGGCCCCCGAGGCGGCGGACCATCTCCACCTCGGCGCGCGTCTCGAACCGCGGCCCGTTCATGCAGGCGTACGTCGCGCCCGACGCGAGGTCGATCCCGTGCCGCCGTGCACACGCCTGCAGCTGTGCGCGCAGCGTCGGACAGTAGGGCTCGGTGACGTCTACGTGGGCGAGCCGCCCGTCCATCGGGTAGTACGTGTCCGAGCGCCCGGACGTGAAGTTGAGGAACTGCTCGACGAGGACGAGGGCGCCGGGTCCCCACTGCGGGACCATCGAGCCCGACACGCTGGTGGCCAGGATGCGCTCGACGCCGAGCGCGCGCATCGCCCAGACGTTCCCGCGGTAGCTGATCTCCCTGGGCGAGATCGTGTGGCCCTTGCCGTGGCGCGGGATGAACACGACCTCCGCGCCGCCGAGCGTGGCGAGCTCCACGGCGACCGCGCCGAACGGCGTCTCGACCTCTCTCGGCCGCGATTCCGTCACGCCCGGCAGCGTGTACAGCCCGGTCCCGGTGATGAACCCCGTCCTCGCCGCCATTCGCGCCTCCACCTCACCCGGACGCCAGGGCCCGCAGCGCCTCGCAGTACGGCGGGCGCGCGATCCCCCGCTCCGTGACGATGGCGGTGATCAGCTCGCCGGGCGTCACGTCGAACGCGTAGTTCAGCACGGGGGCGTCGGGCATCGTCACCAGCGTGCCGTTGACCTTCCGGACCTCGTCGGGGTCCCGCTCCTCGATCGGGATCTCCGCGCCGCTCGCGAGCGCCGTGTCGACCGTCGAGAGCGGCGAGACGGCGTAGAACGGGACCGCGTGGTGGCGCGCCAGCACCGCCAGCGAGTAGACGCCGATCTTCGCGGCGGTGTCTCCGTTCGCCGCCACCCGGTCCACCCCGATCATCACGAGGTCCACCATTCCCCGGCTCATCAGCCACCCCCCCGTGCTGTCGGTGATCACCGTGTACGGCACGCCGGCCCGGGCGAGCTCCCAGGCGTTCAGCTTCGCCCCCTGGAGTCGCGGGCGGGTCTCGTCGGTGTAGACGTGGAGCCGCTTTCCCTGCCCGTGCGCGTGGATGACGGGCGCCATCGCGGTCCCGACGTCCACGGCGCACAGCGGACCGCAATTGCAGTGGGTGAGGACGCGCGCGCCGTCCGGGATCAGCTCGGCGCCGACCTCGGCGAGCCGCCGGTTGACCTCGACGTCGCGGTCCGCCATCCGCTCCGCCTCGGCGACCATCGCCTCGGGAAACCCCTCCGTCCCCGCCTCGATCCGCCGGCGCGCGAACGCCATCATGCCGTCGAGCGCCCAGAACAGGTTGGCGGCCGTGGGACGCGTGGCGGCGAGCAGCTCGCGCGCCGTCTCGAGGTCCGCGAGCACGCCCTCGGCGCAGATCGCCGGCGAGCGAAACGCGGCGAGCGCGAGCCCGTACGCCGCGGCGACGCCGATCGCGGGCGCCCCGCGCACCTCGAGGCGCCGGATGGCGAGCGCGACCCGCTCGACGTCGTCGGTCTCGATCAGCTCGAGCCGCTCGGGGAGCCGTGTCTGGTCGACCAGCACGACCCGCCCGTCGTTCCAGGAGACCGTCCTCATCCCGATCGCCCCGCGCGCACCATCCGCCGACCATCATGCCACCCTCCGCACTCGCGCACCATCCGTTCGCGCCGGAGCGGAATGAACGCGGGGACTCCGCGCTTCTCCCCCATGCGGCCGGGAGGGCCGCTGCGCCCACGACGCGCGGCGGCACGCCGGCCGCGGGAGGCTCGCGTGAGGGTTCTCGAGCGGTTCACCGATCCCGCCTACGCGCTGTTCCGGCTGTTCTTCGGCGTGCTGTTCGCGTTCCACGGGGCGCAGAAGGTGTTCGGCCTCTTCGGCATGACCCACGTCCCGCCCGGCAAGCTGCTGGCCGCCGGCGTCATCGAGCTGGTCGCCGGGCCGCTGATCGCCCTCGGGCTCGGCGCCGCCCCAGCCGCGTTTCTCGCCAGCGGCGAGATGGCGTTCGCCTACTTCATCGGCCACGCGCCCCACGGCCTTCTCCCGATCGTCAACCACGGGGAGCTCGCCCTGCTGTACTGTTTCGCCTTCCTCTTCATCGCGGCGCGCGGGGCCGGGCGGTTCAGCGTCGAAGCGCTGTTCCGGAGACGGTGACGCCGGGGCGGGGGCCCGCTACCGCTTCACCAGCTCGACCCGCCGGTTCTTCGCGCGGCCGTCCTCGGTGTCGTTGGACGCGACCGGAGCCAGCGGTCCCACGCCGTACCCCTTGAGGCGCCCGGCCGCCACGCCGTGTCGCGTGACGAGGGCGGACACCACGGACGCGGCGCGCTCGTCCGACAGCTTCATGTTGTGGGCGAGCTCGCCGGTCATGTCGGTGTGCCCCACCACCAGGAGGCCGAGCGACTCGTCCTTCGCGAGCAACGCCGCGATCTCGCGGAGGACGGGGTCCGACTCGGGCTTCAGGGTCGCCTTGTCGGTGTCGAAGAGGATCCCGTACACGATTGCGCGCCCGCTGCTCGCGATGTCCGCGTGCCAGGCATCCGCGTTGGCGACTACGTCCTGCTTCATCGCGGCCTTCTCGACGATCCAGAGCGTCCACTCCGACGTGATGTAGGCGTCCACGTGGACCCAGACCTCCTTGCCGTCCTTCACGACCTTCAGGAACGAGCTGCCGTCGTAGTCGCTGCGCAGGACCTTGCCGCCGATCTTGCCGATCGCAGCCTCGTAGTTGCGCAGGATCTGCAGCCGGCTCGCCTCCTTCGCGCCGCTCGCGAGGGCGTAGCGAATCTGGGTCAGGTGGCCCTCGACCTGAACGTCCTGCTCGCCGACCTTGAACGTGTGGGCCTCGAACTCCTTCTCCTCGTAGCGAGAGATGTAGTACCCCGGCATCCGGGTCAACAGCGGGTGGTCCCTGCCGCCCTCGACGTCGCCCTCCTGGGCGAGGGCGGCGACGGGCACGGCGAGCGCTGCGACGGCGACAACGGCGATTGCCTTGAGGGTGTTCACGGGGGGCCTCCTGTGGGATCCGTCGCGACGATAGCACGGCCCCGACCGGGTGCCGCCCCCGCAATGCCGGCGCGCGCGCCGCCTGCTAGCATCGGGCCGTGACCCACGACACCGGCACGGCCGGCCGGGGGGGATCCCTCTCCCTGCGCGCCGCGGCGCTCGCTCAGCTCGCCGGCCTCGGCCGCGACCCGTTCTTCTTCCTCGTCGTCGCGATCCTGGTCGTGAAGTCGTTCGCGGCCGTCGTGCTGATCAACAACCCCGACCACTCGGTGCTCGACCTCGCCTACCTCCACTCGTACGAGTTCTCGGTGCCGATCTTCGTGTCGTTCATCGCGATCCCGGCCGCGTTGGGGCTCCTCGTGAACGGCAGGCGCCGACTCGCGTACTACCTCGCGCTCGACGGCGCGCTGTCCGCCCTGCTGATCGCGGACCTGTGGTACTTCCGAGCGTACAGCACGTTCCTCTCGTTCATGCTGTGGCAGGAGCGGGGCAACCTCTCGGGACTGTGGGACAGCGTCGTCTCGATGTCCCGGCCGGTGGACCTGCTCTTCCTCGCCGACCTCGTCGTGCTCGTCCCTGCGGTGCTTCTCCGGCGGTCGCTCTACCGGGGCGCCCGGCGCGCAGCCGCGGCCGCCGCCCTCGTCGTGACGGCGGCGCTTGTCTGTCTCGTCCTCGAGCACCGTGCCATCGACGTGAACGGGACCGACCCGAACCACCGGTTCGTGGAGCCGCGTTGGGAGGCGCGCGAGTCGATCTCGTTCCAGTCTCCGTTCGGCTTCCACGTCCTGGACGTCTACAACGTCTGGCTCCAGAACCGGCCGCTCACGCTCTCGGAGGCCCAGCGCGAGACGATCCGCGCCTGGTTCGCGGCCGCGCGGGAGACGCCGCCGGACAACCGGTACCGCGGGCTGCTCAAGGGTCGGAACCTGATCGTCGTGCAGGTGGAGTCGCTCGAGAGCTTCGTGATCGGCCGCTCCGTCGCTGGACAGCCGATCACGCCCGTGCTCGACGGGCTCCTCCCGAACAGCCTGTTCTTCCCGACGATCTACGACCAGGTGCACGAGGGGTCGAGCTCGGACGCCGACCTCATGACCAACACGTCGGTGTACCCGGTCCGGAAGGGCTCGACGTTCTTCCGCTTCCCGCGGGACTCGTACAACTCGCTCCCGCGCATCCTGCGCGACGCCGGGTACCGCGCGACGATCGCCATGCACCCCGACCCCGCCGTCTACTGGAACTGGAAGAACGCGCTCGCGGCGATCGGGTTCGACGCCTGCCTGGACGAGTCCGCGTTCAAGGTCACCCAGATCCTCGGCATCGGGATCTCCGACGAGGAGTTCCTGCCGCAGGCCGCGGCCCGGGCGGCGGCCCTTCCCGAGCCGTTCTACGCCTTCATGGTCACCCTGACGTCGCACGCCCCGTTCGACCTCCCCGAGCGGTGCCGCGAGCTCAAGCTCGATGGCGACTTCGGCGCGAGCTGCCTCGGGAGGGCGTTCCAGGCGTTCCGGTACACCGACCGGTCGATCGGCCTCCTCCTCGACCGCCTGCGGCGGGACGGCGTCCTCGACCGGTCGGCCGTCGTGTTCTACGGCGACCACGCGTCGGTCCACCGCTTCTACACCGACGAGGTGCAGGAGGTCGAGGGCGCGGCGCCCTGGATGCTCGACTCCCGCCAGCTGGTCCCGCTCATCGTGTACGCACCCGGGCTGGCGGGCGAGCGCCTCGAGGTCACCGGCGGCCAGATCGACGTCATGCCGACGATCCTCTACCTGCTGGGCGTGGACGGGCGTGTCGTGGCGGGGAGCGCGATGGGCCGCAACCTCCTGAACACCGCGCGCGACTTCGCCGTGCTTCAGGACGGCTCCGTGGCGGGCCGGGACGCGAACGCGCCGTTCACGAGGACGGCTGCCGACGGGCTCGCGATCGCCGACCTCGCGATCCGCGGCAACTACTTCGCGTCAGCATGCGAGAAAAGGTAAAACGGGAAACGACAAACGAAAGGCAAGAGGCCCGGCCGAGTGCGGCCGGGCGTTCTTCGTCGTCCCTTTGACCTTTACCCTTTCCCCTCTTCCCTGCTACGAGGCGGGTGACGGGTCGCAGTCCTCGAGCTTCCCGCCCTTGATCACGTGCATCCGGGGCCGGTGCGCGATGTTGCCCGACTTGTCGAACGCCAGCTTTCCGGTCACCCCCTGCTTGTCGCCGAGGCTCATGAGACGAACGAGCAGCTCGCTCGCGTCTTTCGGCGGCGGCCCCTGGAGCGCGTAGAGCGCGGTGAGCGCGGCGTCGTACCCGTACGCGGCGTAGAGGTCCGGCGAGGCGCCGTTGTTGGCCGCCCTGAACCGCTTCACGAACGACTTCATCGGCTCCTGCTGCGAGTCGAGGTCGAGCCTCACGAAGGGGACGTAGAGCCCCTCGGCCGGCGCCCCGGCCCGCTTGACCACGTCGCCCGTGACGAACGCCGACGTCGCGCAGATCGAGCCCTCGTACTTGGCGGCGCGCACCACCCCGAGCGTCGCGAGCGTCTCCTCACCGTAGGCGCAGATGAAGATCGCATCCGGCTTGTTCGCGGCGAGGAAGTCGGTGATCCCCTTGTCCCAGTCCGTGGGCCCGATCGGGAGCTTCTCCATCAGCTTGGCTCCCAGCTTGCCGACCTCGGCGGTGAACACCGGCAGCAACCCCTCGGAGTACAGCCCCTGCTGGAACAGGACGAGGACGGTCTTCGCCTTGCGGGTCCCGACGAGGAAGTCCGCCGCGGCCGCCGCCTCGAAGTCGTCCGAGGGGACGGTCCGGAAGAAGAGGTTGCTCGACTCGGCGAGCCCCGGCTTGCTCGCCGACGGCGAAATGATCACCCGCTTGGCCGCCTCGGCCTCCGGGATCATCGACATCGCCTCGGCCGTCGTGGCTCCGCCGATGATGATGAGCGCGCCCGCCTTGAACAGCTCGTTGGCTTCCTTGGCCGCGTACTCGGGGTTCGAGAGCGAGTCGCGGTACTGGGCTTCGATGCCGGGGGGCGACTGCTTGGCCACCGCGTCGTCGAGGGCCACCTTGATCCCCGCCATGAGCGACGCGCCGTACCCCTTGTGCACGCCGCTGGTGGGGAGCACGACGCCCACCATCAGCTTGGGGCCGCCGCACCCTCCCGCGAGCAGCGCGGCCAGAGCAACGACGATCGAAACCCGTCTCATCTTCCACCTCCCGCACGAGCGAACCGCGATGCCTTCACCCTTGTGACGCATTGTACTATCGGTCGGTCCAGCCGACACGGCGCCGCCGCGATGCCGGTGCGCCGGTCACCCCGCCTCGAGACGGAACTCCATGACGTCGAACCACGTGCCGTGCCCGGCGAGCGCGTCGATCTCGGCCTGCACGAGCGCCAGGTGACCCTGCTCGATCTCCAGGAAGCGGGCGAACAGGGGGCGCTCCTTCAGTGCAAGTGTTTCCACGAGCTGCCGGTAGAAGCCGCTCGTCCGGCGCTCGAGCTCGAGTGCAATCTTGAGCAGCTCGATCTCGCCCTGGACGGCGATCGTGGCCGCCGGGCTGCGCGAGACCTTCGCCTTGGCTTCGTCGATCCACTGCGCCGGCGGCAGCACCGTCGCGAGCTCCGGCGTCGAGACGTGGCCGGTCCGGCGCCACTCCTCCAGCCGGCTCTCGAGGTACGCGAGGTGTCCCTGCTCCTCGCGGGCGAGCGTCGCGAACATCTTCTTCCCGCGCGGGTCGAGGATCTTCTCCGCGCCCTGCGTGTAGTGGTCGCGCACCTTCGTCTCGTAGCCGATCGCCGTGGTGATGGCCTCGTTCAGCTCCATCGTGTCCTCCGCGCCGGGCTCCGCTCCGCCCTCCGCGGGGGAGAGGATACCTCGCCCGCGGCCGGGGTGCCGACGGGCCGGGGCTCAGGCGGCGGGCGCAGGCGTCCGCTGCGGGAATCCGCCGTGGCGGCGCGGCGTTCCGGAACCCAGAACTCCATGCACCGCGCACCGATGGCAACCGAGGCTCCTCACCTCGATAGCATCGACCTTGAACGCTTGCGTACCGGCAGCGGTCGGCAGGCAAAGGAACACCGCCGCACGCCCGATGACCGGCAGCCTGTAGTAACGGTTCCCCTCAACAGGCCGTGGGCGCCGGGGACCGGGCCGGCCGCGGCCTCTCTCGCCCCGGCGGGCCGGGTGCGGCCCGAACCGCCGTTGTCTCTGACCTCTCGGAGCATCGGAATCGGGGTCTGGGCGCTCCTCGTCGCAGCGTGGGCCACGGCCCAGAACCCGACCGCGACGCTTACGGGCCACGTTTCCGATGGCAAGGCCGCTCTTCCCGGCGTGACGGTGACGGTGTCGTCCCCGAGCCTCCAGGGAACCCGAGTCGCCGGCACGACCGTTGAAGGCGACTACATCTTCAAGTACCTCCCGCCGGGCGAGTACGAGACGCGGTTCGAGCTGGAGGGGTTCCAGACCGTCACCGCGTCGGTGCGGCTGAACGCCGCGCAGACGCAGGAGCTCGACGCGACGATGCCGCTGGCCCAGGTGGCAGCGGTCGTCACGGTCGCCGGGAGCCACGACATGGTGCAGGCCACGGGCACGGCCTCCACCACGTACGACAAGGCGCTGATCGACAAGCTCCCCGTGGGCAGGGACCTCGGCACCGCAGTGCTACTCACGGCGGGTGTCGTGGCGAACCCGTTTGCGGGGGGCGCCATCAGTATCGCCGGGGCCGTGTGGACCCAGAGTCAGTTCATGGTCAACGGCGTCGTCGTCAACGAGAACGTGTCCGGCCAGCCCCTCAGCCTCTTCGTGGAGGACGCAATCCAGGAGATCACGACCTCGGTGTCGAGCGTCTCGGCGGAGTACGGCCGATTCACGGGGGGCGTCGTGAACATGCTCACGCGGTCCGGTGGCAACGAGTTCCACGGCTCGTACCGGGATACGCTCACGAACGACAAGTGGACCGCGCCGACGCCGGCCACGGCCGCCCCGCGCGCGGACACCATCAACAACCAGCACGAGGCGACCCTCGGCGGGTACATCCTCAGAGACCGTCTCTGGTTCTTCACGGCACTTCGTGCGATCCGCACTCGCTCCAACGCCCAGACATATTTCACGGACATTCCCTATTCGACCGGGCAGCACGAGCAGCGCTACGAGGCCAAGCTGACGTTGGCCCTCAACCCGAGCCACAGGGTGCTCGGCTCCTACCTCGGGCTCGACCACACCGACTTCGGATACGGCTACATCGGCGGCGGGATCGACGTCATGGACGTTGCGAGCATCTACGACCGACAGCGCCCCCAGCGCCTCTGGGCGGCGAACTACACGGGCGTGCTCACCGACAGCTTCTTCGTGGAGGGTCAGTACTCCCGGAGGACGCTCACCTACGAGAACGGCGGCTCGCGCTACACCGACCTCGCGCGAGGCACACCGATCGACGACTTCGTCAACTTCGGCTACTCCGGCTTTTACAACTCGCCGATCTTCTGCGCGGTCTGCGACAGGAGCGCCGAGCGTCGTGATAACGAGGACTACCTGGCCAAGGCGTCGTGGTTCCTCTCGACCGCGGGTGCGGGCTCGCACGACCTCGTCCTCGGCTGGGACCAGTTCCACGACGTGCGCGCCGCCAACAACTACCAGTCCGGCTCTGGGTACTTCCTCTACCTCTACGGCGCAGGGTCGGTGTTCGCCGACCCGAACCACCTCCTGCTTGACGCGAGCGGGACGCCGTACCCGCAGGTCGTCGGCGGCGCCGACGTCATCGGCTGGTACCCGATCTTCCAGCTCACGGGCGGAAACGACTTCCAAACCACGTCGGCGTTCGTCAACGACGCCTGGCGCCTCGACAACCACCTCTCGTTCAACGCCGGCGTCCGGTACGACAGGAACCACGGTGTCAACGCCTCGGGCGCCGTCACGACCAGGGACTCGAACGTCAGCCCTCGACTCGGCGTGACCTGGGACCCCGGCGGCGACAATGCGGTCCAGTTCAACGCGAGCTACGCCAGGTACGTCGCGGCGATCCTCAATACCGTCGCTGATTCCTCGGCGCGGGGCGGCCAGCCCGCGTCCCTGAGCTACCTCTACGCCGGCCCCGACATCAACACCAACTGCGACCCCGCGACGAAGGCCAACTGCCTGACCGCCGGCCAGGCGATCGGCGCGGTGTTCCAGTGGTTCAACGGCCTGACTCAGGCGCAGAAGGACGCCCAACTCGTGTACGCGAGCATTCCGGGCTTCAACGTGGTGATCCCCAGGAGCCTCAACTCTCCGAACACCCAGGAAGTCGCCGTCGGGTTCAGCGCCCGGCTTGCCGGAAAGGGGACCGTCAGGGTCGACCTCGTCAGCCGCAGGTTCCGGGACTTCTACGATTCCGCAACCACTGGAACGACGGTCACCGATCAGTTCGGCACCGTCTACGACCTCACGCTCGTTGGCAACGACAGCTCGCTTCTCAAGCGCGAGTACCGGGGCGTTCACGTCTCGGCGTCGTACAGGGTCTCCGACTCGGTCAACCTGGGCGGCAACTACACCTGGTCCACGCTCAGGGGCAACTACGAGGGGTTCGGCGTCAGCACGCCCTTCGCCTACCCCGAGTACAAGGCCTACCCCGAGTACAGCCCGCAGGGCTACCTGGCCGCCGACCAGCGCCACCGCCTCCGCCTGTTCGGCGTGTGGGACGTGCTCGGGGCGGGCCGCGACCGGCTCTCGATCGGGGTGTTGGAGACCTACGCTTCCGGGACGCCCTACGGTGCGGCGGGGCCGATCACCATGCTGCCGTCGTACCTGCCGCCCGGGACACCGCCGTACGTCACGCCGCCCGCGGGTATCTTCGGCCCGACCTACTACTTCACCGCGCGCGACGCGTTCCGCTGGGACAGCCTGGCGCAAACGGACGTATCGCTCACGTACACATTCGTGTTGCCCGCGCTCGGCGCCGACCTGCAGTTCTTCCTCGAGCCGCGCGTGACCAACGTCTTCAACGCGCATGCCGCCCTCGGCGGCAACACGTCCGTCTACACCGCCAGCAACAAGCACTATCTGACACCGTTCAACCCGTTCACGACCAAGCCTGTGGAGTGCCCGCAGAGCGACACCCCGTCGCAGTGCACGGCGCTCGGGGCGAACTGGCAGGAGGGACCGGAGTTCGGCCGGCCGGTGGCGCCGACCGACTACCAGACGCCGCGCACCGTCGTGGTCTCGCTCGGGATCAGGTTCTGAGGCGGATGCGCCCGTCAACGCTGCTCCCGGCTCCTCACTCCGGGCCAGGGCCTCCGCTGTGAGCCTGGCGAACGGTGCACGCCTCGGACCCTACGAGATCGTCGGTCCGCTCGGCGCGGGCGGGATGGGGGAGGTCTACCGAGCGCGTGACACGAGGCTCGGGCGCGAGGTCGCGATCAAGGTCCTGCCTACCTCGCTGGCCTCCGACGCCGAGCACCTCAGGCGCTTCGAGCAGGAGGCGCGGGCCGTCGCCGCGCTGAACCATGCCAACATCCTCGTGGTACACGACGTCGGCACCTTCAACGGCGCACCCTACCTCGTCACCGAGCTGCTCGAAGGTGAGTCGCTGCGCGAGCGGCTCAAGGTCGGGGCTCTCTCCGGGCGCGAGGTGCTCGACCTCGGCGCCCAGATCGCCCGCGGCCTCGCCGCGGCCCACGACAAGGGGATCGTCCACCGCGACCTCAAGCCCGAGAACGTGTTTATCTGCGCCGACGGCCGCGCCAAGATCCTCGACTTCGGGCTCGCGAAGCTCCTCACCAACCGAGGCGCGGACTCGGACCGGACCCTGACGACGCCTCCCGAGGAAGGCACGACCCCGGGTACTGTGATGGGGACCTCGGGGTACATGTCGCCGGAGCAGGTGCGCGGCCTCGCCGTCGACTACCGCTCCGACATCTTCTCGTTCGGGGCGGTGCTGTACGAGATGGCCACCGGCCGGCGGGCGTTCAGGCGCGAGACCGCGGCCGACACGATGTCGGCGATCCTGAGGGAGGAACCCCCGCCGTTGTCGCAGGCTGGACACTTCCTGCCGCCGGCGCTCGATGGCATCGTGCAGCACTGCCTGGAGAAGAACCCCGAGCGGCGGTTCCACTCCGCGCACGACATCGCCTTCGCGCTCCAGCAGCCGGCCGACACCTCGGCAGCGAGCCGTCCGGTTGTCCCCGAGGCGCCGCCTGCCAACCGGGCACACGTCGTCGTAGTCGTGCTCGGAGCCGCCGGGCTCGCGATCGTGGCGGCGACGGCAGTCTGGCTAGGGCATCGGTACACGCGCGAACGGAAGGCGCTCGCGTCCATCCCCGAGATCACGCGACTCGTGGAAGCCGAAGACTATCCCAAGGCAGCGGCACTCGCCAAACAGGCGCGCGCCGTCCTTCCGGACGATCCCACCCTCGCGCAGCTGTGGCAGCGATCGACCGCGGAGGTCACGCTCGACACCACGCCTGCCGGCGCGCAGGTGTCGGCGCGACCGTACCGATCCCCGACCGACGCGTGGGAGGTCGTCGGGACAACGCCCATCGCCAAGATCCGCATGCCGAACGACCTCTTCGTGTGGCGCATCGCTAAGCCGGGGTTTGCCGCTACGGAGTTCATCGCACACCCCCAGATGTGGTTCATCGCCGGCCCCCACGGCACGAAGGTCCGTCTGCGACCCGAGCGAGAGGTCCCTCCCGAAATGGTGCCGGTGCTCGGGGGCGAGGCCACTCTGGGTTCCCCGTTCCAGTTCGCTGCGCCACCGGTGACGTTGGACGACTATCTGATCGACCGCCACGAGGTGACGAACGGAGAGTTCAAGCGTTTCGTCGCTGCGGGAGGGTACGAGAGGCGCGAGTTCTGGAAGCAGCCCTTCGTTCGCGGTGGACGCACACTGTCGTGGGAGGACGCCGTCTCGTCGTTCCGCGACACAACGGGTAGGCGGGGGCCTGCCACTTGGGAGGCTGGCTCCTTCCCAAACGGTTCGGAGAATCACCCTGTCGCCGGCGTGAGCTGGTTCGAGGCAGCCGCGTATGCGGAGTTCGCCGGGAAAACTCTGCCCACCGCCTATCACTGGACTTTGGCTGCCGAGATGGACCTTGCCGCGGTCATCGCGCCGGGGAGCAACTTCCGCAGACAGGGCACTCAGTCCGTCGGTAGCCCTGGCACCCTGAGCGGTTTTGGAACCACAGACATGGCGGGGAACGTCAAGGAGTGGTGTTTCAACGAGACAACGGGCGGGAAACGTTTCATCCTCGGCGGCGGCTACGACGACGAACCGTACATGTTTGTCCAGACTGACGCGCAGTCTCCCTGGGAGCGCGGTCCGCAGTTCGGTTTCCGCTGCATGAGGCTCTTGACCACCCCGTCCCAGGCTGCCTTTGGAAAGCTCGAGCGGGTACCGCGGGAGCCGGCCAGTGAGAAGCCAGCGTCTGCAGAGGTGTTCTCCGTCCTGAAGAGCATCTACTACTACGATCGGTCCCCGCTGAACTCAAGGAGCGAACGGTCGGAACCCGGGAATGACTGGAGCTGTGAGCGGGTCAGTTTCGATGCGGCGTACGGCGGCGAGAGGGAGCCCGGGTTCCTCGTTCTCCCGGCTCGGGCCAAGCCGCCGTATCAGGTAGTGGTCTACTTCCCAGGCGCCTGGGCGCTGCTGGAAGACAAGTTCGATACTGCGTCACTCGATGGCCTCGACTTCGTAGTAAAGAGCGGGCGAGCGCTCCTGATTCCAGTTTACAAGGGAACATACAGTCGCCGCGACGGACTCAAGCTCGGCGGGCCTGAAACCAACCCCCCGGCCGTCTGGCGCGATCACATGGTGTGGTGGTCGAAGGACCTGGGCCGCTCCATTGATTACATTGAAACGCGGACCGATCTCGATCACACCAAGGTGGCTTTCGCAGGGCTCAGCCTGGGGGCTTCGGTTGCCCCGATCTTCCTGGCGGTCGAGCCCCGCCTCATCGCTGCCGTGCTGCTGGCTGGCGGTCTCCAGGGGCGGTCCGCTCTCCCCGAGGCCGAGCCCATCAACTTCCTCCCTCACGTGAGAACACCGACACTCATGATGGGAGGTCGCCTCGACGACCGCTTTCCGATTCAGTCCTCACAGCTGCCATTCTTCAGCCTGCTGGGAAGCGCCGAGAAGGAAAAGAAGCTGCTGCTCTACGATTGTGGACACGCCGAATTGCCTCGCAACGAGATGATCCGCGAGACCCTTGACTGGCTCGACAAGTACCTGGGACCGGTCAAGCGGTAGGCGCCGGGTCGCTCCGCGACCGGGGCGGCCACGCCAGCGCCGCGACGGCGCCGGCGGCGACCGCCACGCCGGCGAGTGTGCCCCACACGGCGGCCCACTCGGGCGTGGCGTCCCGCACGGCGCCCGCGACCGCGGGACCGACGACGGTGCCGAGGTTCGACAGCGCCGTGATGAACCCGAAGGCGAGGCCGACGCGTCCGGCCGGCACCAGCCTCGACGGGAGCGAGTAGAACGCCGGCGGGACGAGCGACGCCACGACGCCGATGGCGGCCATCGCGGCCGGCGCCGCGAGGGCGCGCCCCGCCATGAGCGCGAGCGTCGCGGCGAGCAGGCCGAGACCCCCAACGCACCACGCGGTCGGCCGACCGGTGCGGTCGATGAGGGCGCCGGCGGCAGGCGTGCCGAACAGCGCCACCCACGTGATGACGCTGGTGACCAGCAGCCCGGCGGCACCTCCGCCCGCCCACTCCGGCGCGAACGTCGCGATCGCCGAGAACGGCACGAAGTACAGCATCCACGCGGCGCCGAGCGCGACGAGCGGCCCGGGCAGCCGCCCGCCGCCGTCCCCCGCGGCGGCGCCCCCTTCGCGCGGCGCGCCCCGCGGCATCACGGCGGCGTGGAGCGGAATCGCCACGAGGACGAGGAGCGCCAGGATCCCCATCTCGGCCCGCCACCCGAGCGCCTTCTCGAGCGCCGTGTGGACCGAGAACAGCACGATCATGCTCCCGGCGTACGTCCCGGTGAACAGCCCCATCGCGAGCGCGACCTCGCGCCCCGCGAACGCGACCGCGATGATCCGGGCGAGCAGGAGGTTCATGAGCAGCGCGCCGGCGCCGAACACGAGCCGCCCGGCGAGCAGCCACCCGTACGATGGGGCGACCGCGAACGCGACCGCACCGGCCAGCATCGCGCCCAGCCCCGCCAGCCCGGCCGAGCGCGGCGGCCAGCGGTCGAGCGCCGCACCGAACGGGATCGAGAGCACGATCGCGGGCGCCGCAATCGCCCCCATCAGGAGGCCGATCCGAAGGTTGGACAGCGCAAACGCGGCCCGCAGCGGTCCGACCAGCGGCGGCACGGCGAAGAACGTGAGCCCGACGGCAAAGAAGCTCACCATCGCGCTCGCGAGGATCCGCCAGCGCTGGGCCCCGAGGTCGTCCGGGGAGGTCACCCGGGAATTCTACCCGGGCGGCCTCCCGCGGCCGCCCCCGTCACTTCTTCCGCAGCTTCGCGAGCTCCCCGTCGATGCGGTCGTACTGCGCCGCCGGGGCCATCGAGCGCGCCTTCGCGTAGTTGGCGATCGCCGCCGCCGTGTCGCCCTTGGCCGCCTGCGCCTCCGCAAGGCTGTCGTAGACGTTCCACGACTGCGGGTGGTCCTTCACGTTCTTCGCGAACACCGCGATCGCGTCGCCCACCTTCCCCGCGCCCAGAAGCTGATAGCCGTACTGGTTGACCTGCGTCTCGTTGCCGATCCCCAGCCCCTTCGCGCGGAGCGTCGCGGCCTGCGCGGCGTCGCCCTTGGCCTCGAGCAGCGCGGCCTTGGTCATCAGGTTGGTCATGTTCTCGTTCATCGAGAGCGAGCGGTCGGCCCAGGTCAGCCCCTCGTCGAGGTCCACCTTGTTCTGTGCGCAGTACTGCGCCGCTTGATCCCACCCCTGCCAGCTGAAGCGCGGCAGGGAGCGGAGCTCGCGTCGGATGCTGGCGAGCACCACGTCGTCGGTCTTGACCTCCACCGGGAACGAGGCCTGCCGGTTCTCCCAGTGCAGGGTGACGAGGACGCGGTCCCGGCCCGGCGCGTCGAGCGTGTACTCGAGGTGCTCCAGGAACGGCGCGGCCGCCGGCGTCGCGGCCACGCGCACGGCATCCTCTGCCGGGTCGTACGTGAAGCTGCCCCACGCCCACGACACGTTGGAGAGGATGAACGTCCACTCGTGCTCGGTGGGCAGGACGTGGAGCCCGTACGTCCCGGCCGGAAGCTCCTTCCCGCCGACCGTCACCGGCGACGTGAAGCTGATCGTGGTGTTCTCGTTGGCCCCGGCGCGCCACACCTTCCCGTACGGCACGAGCCCGCCCCAGATCGCCCTCCCCTTGACCGCCGGCCGGTGGCACGTCACGGCGATCTCGGTCAGGCCGATCGTCTGGCTGACCGTGGCCTTCTGGCTCACCTGCGGGAGCGTGAGCGGCACCTGCGCCGGAGCGAACGCGGCGCCAGCCGTCAGCGCCGTCGCTGCGATGAAGGCGAAGGAATGAACGCGGATCCCCATATCGATCTCCTTTCGGGCGTGGTTGGATACGCGCCACCACCGAGAATGGTTTCAATCTCCGGCGACTCAGCGCCACGACAGGGAGCAGGGGAGCGGAGGAGCAGAGGAGCGGAGGGGTTGGGGAACAAGTTAAGAGTGAAGAATCAAGAGTGGAGAGTTGAAGGACGACGGCGTACCTAACCTGCTGGAGCCGCTGTAGCTGTCGTTCAACTCTTCACTCTTCACTCTCAACTCTTAACTCGTTCCAGAACCTGCGAATGGGGCACGCTCCTCTGCTCCTCTGCTCCGCCCGCGTGCCTACCGCGTGAAGTCCACACGCCGGCGGAACATCACGAACGTGGACCCGGCGAGCGCGGCGTCGAGCGCCGCGACGACGGCCGCGCCGGCCGGCACGCTCTCGATCGGCCCCACCTCGAGCCACACCACGAATGCGATCGCGCCCACGAGCAGCGCCTTCGGCAGCAACACCGCCCTCCACCCGCTCGCCTTCTTGCGCTCGATGATCTCCCGGACCACAAAGGCGACTAGCACCCACAGGAGCAGCTGCAGGCCGATGAAGTCCACCTTGAGGTGCCGGGTCCACGACGACGGCGCCCCCTGGACGGCGAGCATCCCGGCGAACGCGACGTGCGACACCGCCAGGCCGGCGAGGACGAAGACGATCGGGAGGAGCACCCGCGCGAGGGCGACCTGCGCGACCGACAACGGCAGCATCATGAACATGCGCACGCGCCTCTCGGCCCGGTCGGTGCCTGTCACGATGAAGCACGCCACCATCGACGCGATCAGCAACGCGAGCGGGAGCTGCGTGGCGATCGAGGGCAACTCGGCGCGGTCCTTGGCGCCGCCCACAAGCCAGAGCAGGAACAGCACCAGGCCGTAGATCGCGACCCCGAACGCCCAGGCGATCAGCAGGACGTTCCGGTGGACGCGCAGCTCTTCGCTAAGGAGTCGCCACATGGTTTCCTCCCCTGAGGATCGCGACCGCGATCTCGTCGATCGTCATCCGCGACTGCTCGATCGCGTCGGCTCCGAGCTCGCGCAGGTGCGCGAGCGTAGCGTCGCCGTCGTCGCTCACGACCTGGTGCTCGGCGCGAACGCGGCGGTACTCGACCGCGTGCGCCACCGCGACGTCGGCGTCCGCGAGCCGGAACGAGATCCGCCTCCAGCGCTCGGTGAGAGCGTCCTTGGAGCTGCGGAGCAGGATCCCGCCCTCCCGCAGGAACACGAGCTCGTCCGCCAGGCGCGCGATGTCCGACAGGACGTGGGTCGAGTAGAAGATCGCGTGCTCCCCGTCCTCGAGAACCTCCCACAGCACGTCGAGGACCTCGGCCCGCACGACCGGGTCGAGCCCGGACGTCGGCTCGTCGAGCAGCAGGAGGCGCGGCCCGTGGGCCAGCGCGGCCACGAGCGCGAGCTTGGCAAGCTGGCCCTTCGAGAGCTCCTCGACCTTCTTGCCGAGCGGGAGGCCGAGCCGGACGGCGAGCCGGCGCGCGCGCGCGTCGGACCACTCCGGGAGGAACGAGGAGAGGAAGCGCAGGTTCGCCTCGGCCGTGGTGCCGCGGTAGAACCCGTGCGTCTCCCCGACGACCCCCACGTCGGCCTTCCACGCCGGCGCCGTCTGGTCCACCGCCCGGCCGAACACCGCGACCGATCCCGCGTCCGGCCGCACCAGCCCGGCGATGCAGTTGAGCGTCGTCGTCTTGCCCGACCCGTTCGGTCCCACGAACCCGAGGACCGTGCCCGGCTCGAGCGCCAGGTCGATCGGACCCAGCGTGAACCCCGGGTACCGCTTCACGACTCCGGTGAGGGTGAACGCGGCGGAGCTGCTCATCGCGCCCCTCCCTTCTCGCGCAGCACGCGCTCGAACACCTCGCGGATCTGCGCGCTCTCGAGCCCCTCGGCCGCGCCCTCCGCGACGAGGCGCCCGAGACCGATCTCCAGCCTCTGCTCGGCCATGCTCTGCTTCCTCTTCTCGGGTATCGCGACCACGAAGAACCCCTTTCCCGGGCGCGAGCGGATGATCCCCTCGCGCTCGAGATCTTCGTACGCCCGCTGGACGGTGATCACGCTGACGCGGTGCTCGCGCGCCAGCGCGCGGATCGACGGCAGCGCCTCGTCCCCTCCGATGTCGCGCGCCAGGACGCGCGCGCGGATCTGCCGCGAGATCTGGCCGTGCAGCGGCTCGGGCGTGAGCTCGGACAGGTGGAGGAGGAGGTCCATCACGCGCCCCCCGGTCCCGGGCAGTCCACGACGACCGCCGTCCAGTCGTCATCCTGGACCGGGCTCGTTCTGCGCTCGACCTCGTCGAGCAGCGCGTCGAGCCACGCCTGCGCGGCGACCGGCCCCCGGCCGCCGGCCGGGACCCGCGCCACCGCGTCGGCGAGGCCGTCGTAGCCGAGCTGCTCGCCCGAGGGACGGCGCGCCTCCGGGATGCCGTCGGAGAACAGCAGCACGCGGGCGCCCGCGCCGACGGTGCGGGTGACCGAGGTGTACGCCACGTCGTCCCGGAGCCCGAGCGGCAGCCGGGGCCCCGGTACCTCGAGCGCGAACGGGGGCGCCCCCGGCTGCATCACGAACGGGTCGGGCATCCCGGCGTTCGCGAGCTCGATGACGCCCGTCGCGGGGGTGAAGCGGGCGTATGCCAGCGCCACGAACTGCCCGCGCCCGAGCTCGGCGTGCAGGCGGCGGTTCAGCTCGTGCAGCGTCTCCGCCACGCCGCACCCCGCGGCCACGAACGGCGCCATCGCCTTCACCGAGGCCATCAGCAGGCTGGCGCCGAACCCCTTCCCCGCGACGTCCGCCACCACCACGCCGACGCTGCCGTCCGGATGGCGCAGGACGTCGTAGAAGTCCCCGGCGACGAAGCGCGCCGCGAAGCTGCGCGATGCGACGGCGTACCCCTCGCCCGTCACCAGCGCGGGCGGGAGGAGCCGGCGCTGGATGTCGCGGGCGATCTCGAGCTCCCGCAGCGACAGCTCCTGCTCGCGCGGATCGTCGGCGAGCCGCCGCACGGCGAGCTCGCGGCGCCGGCTCGCCGGCAATGTGGCGACGACGTACCGCTCCTCGCCGTCCCGGCGCAGGAGCCCTTCCTCGGCGAGCTCCTCGAACGCCCGGCGGACGTCGCGAGGGCTGACGCGATGCTCCCGTGCGATCCGGTGCGTCTGCGGGAGCGCGCTCCCCTCGCCGACGTCCCCGGTCAGGATCCTCCCCCGCAGCTGCCGCGCGATCTGGTCCCGCATCGGCTCCGGCGAGTTATCGGTCAGGTGGAGAAGCATGGGCACCGTCCTCACTGTACATATACGCTATATACAGTCAGAAGGTTTGTCAAGCCCCCTCGGCCGCCAGCCGTCGATCCGCCCGCTCCGAGCGCATCAACCTCATAATAAATGAGTTATGATCCTACGGCCGGCTTCGGTGTGGCGACCTCACCCCGGGCGCCGCGCCACCTTTGGGCCGGTTGACCCGTCGCCGAGGAGCCGCAGATCCCGGGTGCGGCTACTTCGGCGCGGCGGCGGTGTAGAGGTAGAACCCGAGCAGGAGCAGCAGCAGCGCCAGGCCGAGCACGAGAGCGACGGGGACCCGGCGGGCCCCGGAGGAGCCCGGCTCGATCGGCGCCGCCGACACGGGGACCGTCGGGGCCGCCGTCTCCGACAGCCGCTCCGGCCGCCCGGGCTCGCCGCCCGGCACGAGGTGGCCGCTCCGCGCCATCGCGAGCGCGCTCTCGTACAGCCGCCTCTCCTCGGCGGGCATGGCGTCCGGCGAGTCGTACTCGACGCCGTTGAAGACGATCTTCCTTGCGACCGCCGAACCCGCGGGGAACCCGCCCGGGGACCCTGCGGCCTTCTCGTAGGCCTCGCGCACGTGCTCGGGCAGCTCCTCGAGCGAGCCGTACACCTTGCCGTTGTAGACGAACCTGCCCTTCACGGTCACCTTGACGGTCATCGCCGGGCTCTCCTGAACCCAGGATACCCCGGGGCACGGGCGGCCGTCCGGCCGCGCGCGAAGCGTCGGGCGCCGGCCGCAGACGCGACGGCCGGCGCGAGGCCGGCCGCCGTGATCCGCACCCGAAGAGCGGCCCGGGCGGGCCGCCCGCGCTCTACGGCTGTACGACCTTCGCGCCTCCGAACTCCGCGACGGCGGGCACGATCTTCGCGGCATCGCCGCCGATCGCCACCGTCTCGGAGAGCGAGGTCATGTACTTCCTCCCCACGGCCTGCACGTCGCTCGCCGTCACGGCGTTGACCTTCGGGACGAACTCCGAGAGCGCCGCCGGCGGGAGGCCGTTCACCCAGTTCGTCGCGAGCGTCCTCACGATCGCGCCGTTGAGCGAGTTCCTGAGCAGGTACAGGCCGCTCTGGTACCGCTTCGCTCGCGTCATCTCCTCGTCGGTGGGGAGCGTGGCGCCCATCCGGTCGAGCTCGTAGAAGATCTCGAGCAGCGTGCCGGCGGTCACGTCGTTGCGCACCGCCGCCCGGATCTGGAGGAGCCCGCCGAGCTGGCGCATCTGGTTCGAAGACCCGGGCGAGTACGTGTACCCCTTGTCCTCCCGGATGTTGTCCGTGAGGCGGCTCGCGAACGCGCCGCCGAAGATCGTGTTCGCCACGACCATCTTGTAGAAGTCCGGGTCGCTCGCCGTCATCGTCTGCCGCCCGACGCGGATCTCGGACTGCACCGAGCCCGGCCGGTCGACGACCACGATCGTCCGGGCGTCGCGCGCCGGCGGCGCCGGCGGCACCTCAGCGGGCGCCGGGGCGCTCGACTTCCACCCCGCGAACGCCTTGCGGATGACGGGATTGAGCGCCTCGGGGTCGACGGCGCCCGCGACGACGAGGAGCGCGCGGTCCGGGTGGAACCTGCGCGCGTGCTCCGCCCTGAGCAGCTCGGGGGTCACCATCCCGATGCTCGCCTCGGTGGGTGTGATCACGTGGTACGGGTGGTCGCCGTACACGGCGGTCCGGAACGCCTTCTCGACCGCGAACTCCGGCTGCGAGGCCTCGGCCTTGAGCGCCTCGAGCGCGTTCGCCTTCACGAGCTCGACCTCGTCCTTGGGGAACGAGGGGTTCTCGGTCACGTCGGCCACGATCTCGATCAGCGGGACCGCGCCGCTCGAGAGGGCGTCCGCCTCGACGAACGTCGCGTCGGTGCCGTTGCTCGCGTCGAGGGTGCCGCCGATCGCCTGCATCTGCTCGGCGATCTGCCGGGAGGTCCGCTTCGCGGTGCCCTCCTTGAGCGCTGACGCCAGGAGGTCGGAGACCCCGGGCAGGTCCGCCGGGTCGGCCGCGTTGCCGCCGCGGACGACGACGGTGGCCTCGACCTTCGGGAACCCCGGGCGCGGCACGATCCACACCGTCAGGCCGTTCGGGAGCGTCTCGGAGACGATGGTCGGAACCGGAAGCGGCTTGTCGGCGCCGAACGCCGGCAGGTCCTTCGGCATCACGGTCGGCTGCTTCGCGACGGCGGCGCCGGAGGCGACGACCGCCGCGAGCACGACCAGAGTGGCGATACGGATTCGGGCTCTCATGGTCTGCCTCCTCACTTGGCGCCCTGCTGCGGCTTGGGGGCCGACAGCCGGTCGATCCAGGAGCGGTTCGGGACGGTCAGGTACTTCGCCGCCACGCGCTTCACGTCGGAGACGGTCACGGCCGCGATCTGCGCCGGCACCTTGTTGATCGAGGCCGCGTCGCCGGTGAGCGCCTGGCGGATCGCGAGCGTGTCCGCACGGTTGATGAGCATCTCGAGGTTCGAGAAGTGGTCGGAGATCATCTTGGTCTTGACGCGCTCGAGCTCGGCGGCGGTCACGCCCTTCGAGGCGACCGCGTCGATCTCCTGCTGCACGGCGTCCACCATCTGCCGGCCCGGCCCCACCGGCTTGTAGAGCCCGAAGATCACCATCATCGTCGGGCCGCCGTTGGTGATCGCGTTGCCGAGCGGCCAGTGCACCCCGCCATCGAGGTTGAGGAACAGTTCCTTCCCCTTCACGAGCGCCTGGTAAAGGCGCGACGCGTCGCCCGACACGAGGAGGTCGCCGAGCACCCACGCCGGGATGTAGTCGGGGCTCCCCGGCTCCGGCATGCGGTAGCCGATCGCGACCGCGGGGACCCGCGCGAACTGGTCGGTCTCGGTGAGCGTGCGCTCCTTGTCGCCGAGCTTCTCGGACAGCTCCGGCTTCGGCGGGAGCGGCTGCGAGGGGATCGCGCCGAAGTACTTCTCCACGAGCGCGAACACCTCGTCTGGCTTGACGTCGCCGGCGATCCCGATCACGGCGTTGTTGGGGGCGTAGAACGTCGTGTGGAACGCCTTCACGTCCTCGATCTTGGCGGCGTCGAGGTCGGTGAACGAGCCGTACCCGTCGTGCGCGTTCTCCCACCGGTCGAACGCCAGGCCGCACAGGTCGGTCCAGAAGAACAGCCCGTACGGGCGGTTCTTGACGTTGACCCGGATCTCCTCCTTGACGACGTCCCGCTGGTTGTTCAGGTTCTCGACCGAGATGTCCAGCGCCTTCATGCGGTCGGCCTCGAGCCACAGGATCGGGTCGAGGGCCGAGACGGGCGCGGACTCGATGTAGTCGGTGTAGTCGAACCGGGTCGAGCCGTTGTTGATCCCTCCCCCGCCCTGGATGACCTTGTTGAACACGCCCTTCGGCGAGTCGGGGGTCCCCTCGAACATCATGTGCTCGAACAGGTGGGCGAACCCGGTGCGCCCCTTCGGCTCGAGCCGGAACCCGACCTTGTAGACGACCGAGATCCCGAACGTCGGCGTCGTGTGGTCCTCGGAGACGACCACCGTGAGCCCGTTCGGCAGCTTCTTCACCACCGTCGGGATGACCCACGACGGGGCCTGGGCCGCGGGCGCCGTCCCGGGCGCGAACGCGACCGCCCCGGCGAGCACCGCAACCGCTGCGAGATGTGGTTTCATCACGATCCTCCTTGCGCGCGCCGCCCCGCACCGGGCACACCGCTCCGGCGGCCCGCGGGGGCGTGTGCGGATTGTACGGCTGCGGAGGGCCGGGGGTTTACGCGGAAGCGCCAGCCGCCGTCAGTTCCAGCGCGTCGGGTCGTCCCCGTCCTCCGACTCCTCCGACTCGCCGTGCGCGGTCCTCCCGCGCAGCTCCTCGAGCGCCCACACCTCGCGCAGTCTCGCGTCGCGCTCCCGCCGCTTCCGGATCGCCACCAGCGCCAGCAGGGTGATCGCCATCCACAGCACCGTCGAGCTGGTCAGGAACGGCACCCACGCCGACCACAGCGCCTCGCGCCGGAAGTAGGCGCGCGCGAACCCGTCGGCGCTCTCCCCGGTCGCGGACTCGAACGCCGACTCGAAGTCGCCGCCCTTGCCGGTGAGGGCGAGGACCTTGGCGACCGCGGTGTCGCCGTGGGTGCGCAGGAGGTAGCGCACGAGGGCGGCGGAGGTCGCGTACGCGCGCGACGTCGCGGCCCCGCCCCCGGAGAACGCGGCGTCCACCTCGCCGAGCGAGTGCGGGCCGGGCCCGACGGTCGCGAGCGCGGCGCGGGCGCCGTCCTCGATCCCCCACTCGCGCGCGGCCACCGTCGCCGTGCCCTCGTCGAACCACCGGGGCACCTCGCCGCCGCGGGCCGCGCGGGCGATCAGGACGTGGGCGACCTCGTGGCGCACGAGCGACTCCATGTTCCGGTCGGGGTACGTCGGGACGCGGCCGGGGAACAGGACCACCGTGTCGAGCGTCGGCACCGCGTACCCGCTCACCCACGACGCGACGCGCCCGGCCAGCGGCGAGCGCTCCGGCGCCAGCACGACGCGGATCGGCGCACCCGCCGTGCCGAGGCCGACCAGGTCCAGCAGCGACGTCCAATCCCCCGCCCCGATCGAGCGCACGGACGCGGCCTGCGGCTGCAGCTCCGCCGGCGCCTCGACCGCGAGACGGACCTCGGGCCCGGCCGCCGCGGCGGCCGCGAGCGCCGCGCACGCGACGGCCGCGAGCCCGACGGCGGCCGGCGTCCATGTCCGCGATCTCCGCACTGTCTTTGCGCCCCGCGGCAGGCTAGCAGAGGAGCGGGGAAGCGGCGCGGCCGTCCCCGCGCCCTGCTACCCTGGCGGCCTTGGCGGCGCCCGCCCGAGAAGGCCGCCGGGGAGGCAACGTGAAGGTGGCGGCTCTGGCTCTCTCGCTCGCGCTCGCGGCCGGCGCTCTCGCCGCCGGACCGGCAACGGTCGTCGAGTCCACGAACTACTCGCGCACCTCGCTGTACCGGGAGGTCGTCGACTTCGTCAACCAGGTCGCGAGGACGTCCGACCTCGTGACGCTCGCGACGCTCGCGACCACCGCCGAGGGGCGCGCGATCCCGCTCGTCGTCCTCTCGAAGGAAGGGGTCCGCACGCCCGCGGAGCTGCGCGCCACCGGGAAGCCCGCCGTGCTCGTGATGGCGAACATCCACGGCGGCGAGATCGAGGGGAAGGAGGCGTGCCAGATCCTGATCCGCGAGATCGCGAGCGGCCGCGAGGCCGCGCTCCTCGATCACCAGGTGATCCTCGTGATCCCGATCTTCAACGCCGACGGGAACGACAAGCTCGGCCACAACCGCCACGACAACGGCCCCGAGCTCGCGGGCGTCCGGTACAACGGCCAGATGCTCGACCTCAACCGCGACTACACCAAGCTCGAGTCGCCCGAGGTGCGCGGCCTCGTGCGGCTGCTCTCGACGTGGGACCCGGTCCTGTTCGTGGACATGCACACCACGAACGGCTCGTACCACCGCGAGCCGGTCACCTACACCACGTGCGCGAACGCCAACTGCGCGCGGTCGCTCACCGAGTTCATGTGGACGCGGCTGTTCCCCGCCGCCGCGAAGCGCACGACGGAGGCGTCGGGGTTCGACACGCTGCCGTACGGCGAGTTCGTGGACGGCGCTCACCCCGAGAAGGGATGGCTCGACGACGCCATCGAGGCGCGCTACGGCACGAACTACGTCGGGCTCCGCAACCGCCTCACGATCCTCGACGAGAACTACTCGTACGCGGAGTTCAAGACGCGGGTGCAGGCGTCGCTCGCGTACATCGGGGCCGTCCTCGAGTTCACGAACGCCAATGCGTCCGCAATCTCGGCGCTCGTGCGGCGCGCCGACACCGAGACGGCCGCCTCGTTCGCCGGGGGGCGGCTCGTGACCGAGACCGCGCAAGAGCGGCGCGGCGAGATCACCGTGAAGGGATGGGAGTTCACGACCGAGCCGCTGACGGTCGAGGAGAACGCGAAGTACCCGTGGATGGGCGGCGTGCGCGTGAAGCCGACCGGCGTGCCGCACGACTACACGGTGCCGTGGCTCGCGCTCACGGCCCCCGTCAAGACGATCGCGCTCCCCGCCGGATACGTCGTCGTGCCCGGGCAGGACGAGGTCGTGCGCAACCTGCTCGCCCACGGGATCGTCCTCCAGCGGCTCGCAGAGCCGTGCCGCGTCGCCGCGGAGCGGTGGGTGATCGAAAAGGTCGAGCCGGAGAAGACGGTGTTCCAGGGTCACGTCCTTCTCTCGCTCCCGGGCCACTTGGAGAAGAGCGACGCCGATCTTCCCGCCGGCTCCGTGTTCGTGGACATGCGGCAGCCTCTCGCGCGCGTGATCGCCGTCCTGCTCGAGCCCGCCTCGGCCGACAGCCTGGCGGCGTGGGGGTTCCTCGACCGCTCGATCGTGCGCCAGTGGAGCAACGAGCCGGCGCCGTACCCGGTGCTGCGGGTCGCCGCCCGCCCGCCCGTCCCGCTGGTGACCCTCGGCGAGGAGTAGGCGCAACACCTGCTTCGTCCACCGCTGTCATCCTGAGAAGGGCCGCCCTCCACCCTTGGTGTCATCCTGAGGAGCGGCGCCACCGGCGCCGCGACGAAGGATCTCCCCAAGCATGCAGCGCGACTCGGCCCTTCGCAGCGTGGGGGGATTCTCCGGCCGCTGCGCGGCCTCAGAATGACAGCAAGAGGATGCTGTCATCCTGAGGAGGGCCGCCTTCCGTCCCCCGCTGTCATTCTGAGCGAGCGCAGCGAGCGAAGAATCCCCCCACGCCTGCCAGGCTCCCATTGCGTGCAGGCTTTCTTTGTTGGCCCTCGGGTTCGCGGGCTCCGGCGCAATCGGCCTCTCGCGGCGCCGGCAGGTTGAGTACCCCCTCCCGCGGTTTGGTGAACCTGCGATGCGGGCCATCCCGTCAGCTCGAGGAGCACCGTCCGCCTGTGGACCGGTTATGCGGACTCGGAGTCCGCATAACCTGGCGGGTGTCACGCCTGGTGGGGAGGCGTATCATGGGATTGGAGCGGCCCTTAGGGTGGCCCTATGACTTCATCACCCGCGAGCACACAAAGCCTGGCAGTCGTCCTTTCCCGTTTTCCATTAGTCCCTCTAATCTGCGTTAGGCAACACCCGGAGCGCCCATGCTGAAGACCACGGCCAGAGCCTGGCTTGGGCGAGGCGCCATCGCGAGCGCCTCGCTAGTCGCGCTAGCGGTGATGGGCCTGTTTCTATACGCGGGGCTTGCGGCGGACGTCGATAACTGGCTCGGCTGGTATACGAGCCGCGACCTTCGCTTCCTACAATCAACGATCTCGAATGGACAGCCGGTACGCGATCTTGTGGCGAAGGCGTGGCCCTCGGGGTCGTGGACGGCGTTCCACCCTGGCGAAGAAGCATGGCTCACAATCGCTCAGTACCGCGCCGTCGACGGGTCCCCGGGCCGTGTCTTCCTCTCGTGGGAAGTAGCCCATGTGGGAAAGCCCCACCCGATCATCACAGCCCTATCCCGGTCCGCGGTCGTCCTAACGCCCGAGTTCCGCCATCCCAACGTACCCCTCAGCGAGTACCCAAGCGATGACTATCCCGTCTCCCAGTCGTTGGGTCTTGCGGAGTCGAATCCGCGGTGGAAGTGAGGTGGTGAGCGTGTTGCCTAACCAGCCGTTGCAGCCGCCCCACTCGGCTGTCACGCGGCTTGCGAGGGCAACCCGCGCGCCAGCCGGCGGGCGGCTGAACGGCGGCGTTAGCCGCCACCAGGGAGAGAGGGACTAGGTGTACTGCCCCAATGACCGCTGCCCGGACTTCGTGGCCTACGGCGTGCGAGGCGAGTACCGCGATGACCTCGCGGTGTGTCCGCGATGCCACGCGAAGTTGCTCACCGGCAGCCCGCCGTCGCCAGCAGAGCCGGAGGTGGTGGGCGGGGAACCCTTGGTTCCGGTGGGTTCGTTCGAATACGAGCACGAGGCCAACCTCGCGGCTTCGTTTCTGGTGTCACACGGTATCGCGGCGGTGGTGGCGTCCGACGATTGCGGCCGCACCGACCCTGTCCTCGGGATCGTAACCGGCGGTGTCTATCTGAGGGTTCCGCAGAGCAGGGAGGCGGAAGCGGTCGAGCTCCTCGCTTCTGTGGAGAGTGCAGGTGGGTCGCGTGGCGTCTAACCAGCGCTTGCAGCCGCCCCACTCGGCTGTCACGCCGCGTGCGGGCGCACGCGTCGCGCCAGCCGGCGGGCGGCTGAAGCGCGGCGTTAGGCACCCCCTAGACCTGAGTGCTAGACTCAGGCGTGTCACCGACGGTTCGACGGATCGGCCCGTATCGCTTCTTCTTCTATGCGAGCGACTTGGGGGAGCCCCCTCACATCCACGTGGAGCGGGACCGGGCGGTGGTCAAGTTCTGGCTTGCCCCCGTCAACCTGGAGCGGTCGTGGGGTTTTTCGGCCAGCGAGCTGAGGAAGGTCGAAGAGTTGGTCGAGGCCAATGCGACCGAGTTTGTGGAGGCGTGGCATGAGTTCTTCCGCCGCTAGACGCGAAGCTCTCGCGATGGATGTGCAGGTCTCGGAGGACGAGATCATCGTGTCCCTTGCGGACGGTCGCCGCGTCTCCGCCCCGCTCGTGTGGTTTCCGCGCCTTCGGGGTGCTTCCGCGACCGCACGGTCAAACTGGCGGCTGATCGGTGACGGGGAGGGTGTTCACTGGCCCGACGCTGATGAGGATATTAGCGTTGAAGCTCTCCTGTCCGGTGTGCCATCGGTCGATTTCACGCGGCGGACTAGCGGGTGAACGATCGGGCGCCTAGGTGACACTTTATTCTAGGCGCCTAGGTAACAGATTGTGAAGCCTCCGAGGCAGCCGTTGTGAGTTGGGAAGCGTGGCGATCGCCACGCTTCCCAACGCGGTAGTGGGTTGCGAGCGTTCCGACGAGACGAAGAGTCCGCTCGTCGAAACGACCGATGTGCAAGGTCGCGAAGTACACGTCCCAGATGCCGTCGCCGACCTCGTGAAACCCGACATCCTCCTCGATGAGTGCGTGGCCCACGTTGAGCCACTGATGTCTCCACCGGACGCCGCCGTTGCGGCTGACCCGGCGGACCTCGTAGTGCCCGGGGTACTCGATTGGCGGCATCGTCTCGGGGAAGGGCCGCGGCGAGGGCCGATAGACCTCGGCGGGTCGTTTCATCCCCAGCCCTTCGTGCGGCCGCTCCTCGTTGAACTCACGCTGAAACGAGGCGAAGAGATCCTGCTGTCGGCGCAGGTTGGCCGCCGGGGGTCGGGTCGTGGCTTTCTTGAGTGTCCGGTGCATGCGCTCGTGCTTGCCGTTCTGAGCCGGCCGGGCGGGCTCGATGAGCTGCCTCGTGACCCCGAGCCGCACCAGCCACACGCCCAGCCGCGTCAGCCGCGCGATCCCGGTCGAGGCAAACGGAGCCCCGTTGTCGCTGCGAATCGCGTCCGGCATCCCATGCTCGCGAAACACCCGCTCCAGGCTCGCCCTGACCCCGTCGCCGTGGATCGAGAGGTAGCCATCGCAGCACAGCAGGTAGCGGCTGGCCAGGTCGCTGACCGTGAACGGGAAACAGTTCTTCCCGTCTCGTGTCCGAAACTGCCCCTTGAAGTCCATCCCCCAGACCTCGTTCGGCGACTGCGGCTCCCCGGCGGGACGTCCCGGGTGCCCCTCGCGCCGCCGACGTCGCCGCCCTTCGACCAGGCCATGCCGCTTCAGGATTGCGGCAACCGTGCTCATCGCCGGCCACGCCACGTCAGGCTGGCGCCTCCCCAGCACGTCGCGGATCTTCTTCGGACCCCAGTCGGCGTGCTTCCTGCGAAACGCCACGAGCGCGTCTTCCACCGCTCGCTCGGTCCGATTCCACACCAGCTCCGCCACTGGGGCCCGCGCTTCCAAGCCCGACGGCCCCTCCTCCTCGAACCGCTTCAGCCACTTGTAGGCCGTCTTCCGAGAGACCCCGTACCGGTCCGCCAGCTCCGCAACCCGGTACACACCCTCGAGGTAATCACCGATGAACTTCATCCGCTCCGTCATGGGTGACATCTCCTTCCAAGGCATCGGGCCCCCCTGGGCCACTTTGCCCCTTGTCACCCAGGCGCCTAAAATGATCTGTAACCCATGCGATCGGACCGTACCAGCCGGGCGCCTAACCAGCCGTTGCAGCCGACCCGGGATGTTGCCCCGCTAAAGTAGACACTCCGACCTAACCGGGGTTGGAGGCCAGGATGGCGAAGTCGCTAGGGCCGAGGAATGTCCAGTGGCTCAGCTTGGAGTTCAAGCTCCACGCAGCGCAGCCGGGCGCGCCCACGGGTGTCGAGGGGCCGGAGGTGGCGGATGCGCTGGACATTCACCCGCTCATGCCGCCGAAGTGGCGGAAGCAAGCGCGGGAAGGGCAGCTGAAGGCGCGGCGACCCTGGTAGCATCGTCCCGTGCCAGTCGTGCGAAGGGCGAAGGCAGGTGACGCGCTCCGGCTCGCGGAGGCCGGTGACCACGTCTTCCCGCTCGGCAACGACCCGCAGCGCGACATCGTCATGGTACGGCGGGTCTCCGGAGCCGGCGCGAGCCGGGCGACGTGACCGGAGGCGATCTCGTGGCGGAAGGGCTCTCGATCCGTGCGACGAGCGAGGCGGACCGCGAGTGGGTCGCTGCCTTCATCTCGGAGCACTGGGGTGCCGAGATCGTAGTCGCACACGGCGTCGTCTACCGCCCCGACCGGCTCGCCGGGGTCGCCGCGGCCGACGGCTCGGGGGTCGTCGGTCTCGCGACGTACTCGATCGAGGGCGACGCGTGCGAGCTCGTCACGCTCGACGCCGTCCGCCGAGGCGAAGGGATCGGGACGGCGTTGCTCGCGGCCGTCGCCAACGCCGCCGGGACGGCCGGGTGCCGGCGGCTGTGGCTCATCACCACGAACGACAACCTCGACGCGCTCGCGTTCTACCAGAAGCGGGGCATGCGTCTCGTGGCCGTGCACCGCGACGCGATCGCCCGCTCCCGCGCGCTGAAGCCGTCGATCCCGATGGTCGCGCCGAACGGGATCCCGATCCGCGACGAGCTCGAGCTCGAGATGCGGCTTGGGACGTAACGGCCGACTCCGGTTCTCGCGACCGGCAGCGCGCTGGAGCAGCGGCCGACGCGAACCAGGCGGCGGAGGCGGCCACGCTCCTCACCCTGACCGATCTCTCGCCCGAGCAGGCGCGAGAGGCGGTCGAGGCGATCCTCCGCAACCCGCGGCTGTACGGCTACCCGCGGCGCGAGGGCTGAAGCCCCACGCGGATCAGGATGCCCCGACACCGTCTGCGGCCGCGCGGGCGAGCGGATAGAATCCGGTCGTGCCATCGCGCGATCCGATCGCCGCCGAGGGCCGGCGTCCCGCCGGCCGGGTATGGGCGTGGGCGTGGCCGGCGGCGGCGCTCGCGGCGGGCCTGGTGGTACACCACCCGGCGCTGCGGCTCGGGTTCGTGAGCGACGACTACGAGTGCCTGCAGCACGCGCGCGTCGTCCTCCGCGACCCGAGCCTGCTGCTCGCCCCGTTCGGCGGCTTCCGCCCCGTCAACACGTGGCTCCTCGCCCTGAACATGATCGCCGGCGGCGTGCGCCCGTTCGGGTACCACCTTTTCAACCTCGCGCTCTTCCTCGCATGCGGCGCGCTGCTCTACCTCCTCCTCGCGCGCCTGGGCGCGTCGCGCCCCGTGTGCGCCGCGGTCGCCGCGCTGTGGGTGTGCTCGCCGTACTCGCGCGAGCCGGCCGACACGGTGTCGAGCCGGTACGAGATCTTCCTGCTCGCGTGCTGGCTCGGCCTCGCGCTGGTGTGGCCCGCCCCTGGCTCCCGCTGGACGCGGCGCCGCATCGCCGGCGCGACGGCGCTCGTCGCGCTCTCCGCGCTCACGAAGGAGAGCTGGGTGGTGCTCCCCGCGTTCTGCTTCACATTCGACGTGTGCCTGAGCCGGCTGGCGCCGGGGCGCGCGCTGCGGCGGGCCGCCCTCGTCGCGCTCGCGCCGCTCGCGTACGTCGCGGCGTACCTCGCGCGCCCCGCAATCGTCCCCGGCACGTACCTGACCGGCGGGATCCCGGCGCTCGCGCGGATCCCGCACGCGCTCGCGGTGTTCCTCGACCTCAGGGAGCTCGTCCCGGCGATGCCGGCGCTCGGCGCGGCCGAGATCTTCGCGGCGGCCGCGTTCGCGGCGCTCCTGCTCCTCGGGTGGCGGTGGCGGATCCCCGCAGCCGGGGTCGGGCTCGCGTTCTTCCTGCTCCCGTTCGTGCCGATCCTCACCGTGCCGTTCCTCACGTCGCGCTACACGACGATCCCGCTGCTCGGGTTCCTCGTGGTCGGGCACCTCGACGGAGGGTTCCGCACGCTCGCGCCGCACGCGCCGTCGGCAGCGGAAGCGGTCCGGCACTGGACGGAAGCCGGCTTCCACCCGAAGGTGATCCGGCCGGTGCCGCGCCGCCCCGCGACGTGAGACGCCGGGTCAGCCGCGCTCGGCCGCGACGACGACCCGGCTGAACATCCCGGCCGCGACCCAGCTCGAGAACCAGCGGAACACCGCGCCCTCGCGGCGCGAGGCGCGCACGTCGAGCGCGGCGGCCGCGACCGCCTCCCCGAGCAGCCTCCCTGCGGCGAGCGCGGCGAGCAGCTCGTGCTGCGGCCGGCTGAGGTCGAGGCGCATCACCGAGTACTCGCGTCGGTAGACGGCGATCCAGCTCCGCCGGCGGCGCGGCGCCGGCGCGGGCGCGCCCTGGCGCGACGCCTCGAGGTGCGCCGCGACGGGGTGGCGCAGCGCGAGCAGGCGGAACGCCGCGATCGGCACGATCCGCGCGGTCGGCCACGCCTCGGGAGCGATCGCCTTGACGTCGTCCGGCGTGAGCACCTGCGACTGCTCCTCGTCGAACGCCTCGGTGACGGCGAGCTCGTAGCGCGCGAGGTCGGCGAGGAACGCCGCGTGCGGCACGTCCGGGTGATCGTCGAAGAACCCCGGCAGGTGGTCGCCGAGGCGGTTGAGGGTGTAGCTGCGCGAGGGGAAGCCCTGCACGTACTCCGTGACGAGCCGCTCGAACGCCTCCTCCCCGAGGAAGTGCCGCACCGCGGGGTAGTCGGCCTCGAGCGCCTCGACCATCCGCAGGAGGTACATGTCGTGGTAGATCCCGACCCGCTCGGCCGGCGTGAGCGAGTGCGACGGACGCACGAGCGCGGCGAGCCGGTCCGGGGACACCTCGGCGGCCGCCTCCTCCGACTCGATCGCGTCCTCGACGTCCCCGGGATGGACGATCACGGCCTGCATCCACCGCTGCACGGTGTCGAGGGGGAACGACGCCGCGGCGGCGTCCTCCGCGGGCACCGCCCGCAGCGCCGAGGCACGCCTCCGCGCGCTCCTCGCGCCGGCGAGCCGCCGCCCCGCAACGGCCGCCTCGGTCCGCTGCTCATGCGACATCGGCGACCTCCTGGTCGCGCCACGCCTTCGCCTTGAGCACCTCCGCGTGGACCACCTCGAACGCCGGGATGTTGGCGTCCCACTCGAGCAGCGTCGCCGTGAGGCCGGTGCGGTGGATCGAGCGCCCGTACAGGCGCCACACCGGGTCCACGACGTGGTCGGAGTGCGTGTCGAGGATGTGCGTGCCCTTGTGCGTGTGGCCCGCGAGGTGGTACTGGCACACCCGGTCGGCGGGGACCGCGTCCACGTAGGCGTCGGCGTCGAAGCCGTGGTTGAACGCCGACACGTAGACGTTGTTGACGTCGAACAGCAGCCCGCAGTCGGCCGCCTCGGCCATGCGGGCGATGAACTCCCACTCCGGCATCGAGCTGGGCGCGAACTCGAGGTACGTCGAGGGGTTCTCGAGCACGAGCGGGCGCTCGAGGAAGTCCTGGATCGTGCGGATGCGGGAGACGACGTGCGCGAGCGTCTCCTCGGTGTACGGCAGCGGGAGCAGGTCGTGGGTGTTGCGCCCGAGCACGCCGGTCCAGCACACGTGGTCGCCGATCCACACAGCCCGGAGGCGCTCCGCGAGCGCCTTGACCTTCTTCAGGTACTCGAAGTCGATCGGGTCGGTGGAGCCGACCGACATCGAGACGCCGTGCATCACGATCGGGTAGACCTCGGCGATCCGGTCCACCATGAACAGCGGCCTCCCGCCGGTGTCGAGGTAGTTCTCCGTGAGCACCTCGAAGAACCCCACGGCCGGCCGCTGGCCGAGGATGTGACTGTAGTGGGCCGCCCGCAGCCCGACCCCGAGGCCGAGGTCCGGGAACCCCCACCGGTTGCGCGTTCCTGCTGGCATCGTCGTCCTCCGGGAGGCGGGGGCCGGACCGGCCCCCGCCCGCTCCGCTCGAATCGTTACGCCGCCGCCTTCACGGGCACCTCGCAGCCGCCCTTGCCCTTGCACGAGTTCTTCCCGGCGCACCCGTTGTCGCCGGTCTTGCAGCCGCCGAGCCCCTTGCACGAGTTCATCCCCTTGCACGCGTGCTTCGCCTCGGCCGATGCGCACCCGCCCTTGCCCTTGCAGGAGTTCTTCCCCGCGCACCCGTTGTCGCCGGACTTGCAGTTCCCCTTCCCCTTGCAGGAGTTCATCCCCTTGCAGGCGTGCTTGTCCGTGGCCTGCGCCTGGGCGGACGCCGCGCTGGCGGTCTTGCCGCTGCACCCGCTCTTCCCGCTACACCCGTTGGTGACGATGCGGTCCTGCGTGACGGTCGCGCTCGCGGGCGCCACCGCCCCGAATCCGGCCATGAGGCCGGCGACCGCCGCGTTGACGAGCAACATCTTGGCCCTGCTGCTCATATCTTCTCTCCTTTCGCTCGCGTCTGAGACGCGATCTCGCGCTGCGTTACCCCTGCTTTGCCGCCTCGGTTGCGCCGGTTACAACCGCTCCTGCGCGCCCGGTATTGCGCCCGAACGCCAGCCGGACGAGCAGGTGGTCCAGGCTCGCTTTCCCCGGACCCGACACCACGAGCCACGCCAGGAACAGCAGCATCGTGAACGACGCCACGTCGGTGGGCGTGGAGTCGGAGGCCGAACTCCACGAGGTGAGGAATGCCTG
>Ga0335070_10000835_pt1 | contig 35346 bp, 32 predicted proteins | sample Lox_Sample_13_FD_206722 | JGI IMG/M metagenome (GOLD analysis project Ga0335070, IMG submission 206722) | Soil microbial communities from Loxahatchee National Wildlife Refuge, Florida, United States - Lox_Sample_1.3 | ecosystem: Environmental > Terrestrial > Soil > Wetlands | place: USA... | reverse complement strand
CTGATCAAAAAGGCTCTCGGTCAACATAAGAGATTTTTTGAGCTCATGGGATTTCGTGTGGTTGTAGAGAAAAAGACGGAGGAAGAATTTCCCCTCTCCGAAGCAACCATCATGGTTCGTGTCGGAGATCGGGTGGAACATACCGCTGCTGTGGGAAACGGTCCGGTCAATGCGCTCGATCACGCGATACGAAAGGCCCTGGAGAAATTTTACCCTGAATTGAAGCAGGTCAAGCTGCTCGACTACAAAGTTAGAATCCTCTCTACCAAGGATGGGACCGGAGCCCTCACACGGGTTCTCATCGAATCGGGGGACGGACAATCGAAGTGGGGAACGGTAGGGGTTTCTGAAAACATCATTCAGGCAAGCTGGCAAGCACTGGTCGACGCCATTGACTACAAGCTCCTCAAGGAAGAAAATGGAAAAGAATAGGATCATGTCAAAGGTCAAAGCCCGCACGAAGCGATGAACCGAAGATGAATCCATTCCAAATGAAATCCGAGGATCAAATTCCAAACATCTTCTGACAGGGATAGCCATTGGTCATTGATTTGATCCGGCCTTAGCGGGAGATTTTGGAATTTGGCATTTATGAAATACTTCTCTGCTAATCAGCAATGGGTTCTCTTTGCTGTCGCCTTTTTTCTTATCGGCACGCTCGCCTTCAAATTTTATTATCATCCCTCTTCCACTCCCTTTGAGAAAGCCGTAAACGAGGTCGTAGTCGAGGTCTTAGGAGAGGTTCGTCAGCCTGGAGTCTACCTTTACCGGAATCCACCCCAACTGAAGGAGGCGATCGAAAGGGCGGGGGGCTTCAAGGAGACCGCTCAATTTGATTTAGGCTTGTCGTCGATGATCTTGGAAACAGGGACTCTTCTCACCGTCACGAGAGAACCTTCTCAGCCTTCTCCTCCCCTTCCATCTTCAAAGGGCGAAGAGAAGGGGGTGAAGCAGGGTGAGATAAAGATAAGAATCGGCAGGATGGCTGCCAATAAATTACTCGTCTTCTTTCTTCCCCTCGACCTCAATCGTGTGTCCGTCGAGGATCTTTGTTTGATTCCCGGGATCGGTGAATCCTTGGCCCAAGAAATGATCGCCTACCGCGAAAGACGAAAAGGATTTCGGTCCGTTGAGGAAATAAAAAATGTCAGGGGAATCGGAAGAAAGAAATATGAAATCTTGAAGGAGTTCTTCACCGTGAAAAGCTGATGCCCCAGGGTGAATGACGAGGGTGGATTGGGTCATGGTTCATCACGACACGTTCACTTGCTAAATTCGATGGGCTGGGAGCAGGCACTTCCGCCTGCATTATAATCGTACACCATCCGCGCACCATAATCCGCCCCCACGGTCATGCTCCCCAGTAAGATGAGGAGAAGAAGAAGGAACAGAAACCTCCTTTTCTTAGGAAACGGACGCCCCAGGAATGCCCAGACGCACGAAACAACGCTCAGTCCGAGTGTCACGAGCATGATCTCTTCATGAGTCTCCAGGAGATGCTCCCGCACCGAGCGCGAGACCATGACCCCCTCTTCCCCGTAAAGACCGGTGGCAACCGCTGCTCCCGCAGAAAGTGTGCCGAGGATGAGCAATAGGAAAGCCGTCGTCGCAAATGTTTGATTCCGGAAAATCCAAGACAGAAAATAAAAGAGTGCCGCACCCACTAAGAATGCGATGGGAAAATGAACCACCAGCGGATGGATATTTTGTAGGTGCTGCACTCCTGGAAGAAGGGTCTCAAACATAAGGATCACTCGGGCATTACTTGATCGACTCAACAGTCAGAAAGTTACTTCCGCCACTGGTATACGCCTTTCCGGTGACCGAAGCCGTCCGCCCCATCTTATCCATCACGCCTTTAGGCAAACCCGTTTTGTCCTTGTTTGGCAATAAGACGTAGACCTTCCCGGTTCCCTCTTCGAGAAGTCCGGCGGGAATACCCGCTTTGACACAGTCAATGGCGCACTGTCGGTGGCTCTCGCCTTTGGCTCCCATCAACGCGTAGCAATACGTATCGATGACCTCCCCTTTGACCGTCACCGTCTGCGCATAAACAACCGTAAAAATGTTCATAACCATTAGTAAACTGATCAACGCGCCCAGAACCATTATCTTCCTCATGGTAGTTTCCTCCTTTCCCGCTTTATCTCGACGACTGGTTTTTGCCAGACGCCTTGCCTGACTTAACAAGGGTAAAAGCAATCCGCCTCAAAATGAATAAGGCAGATCCCCTATTTTAAGGCAAAAAATGCTGTATTTGTTCCTTTATCTTTCTCCAGCCAGCTCCTTCGCCTTCCTAAAGGCTCCGTCCAAGTCGGGCAAGTGACTCACTTCAGGAACAACTTGGATATACTGGACCGTTCCTTGTTTGTCCACGACGATCACGGACCTCGCAAAGATCATAACCCCTTCTGTGAGCAGTCCGACGGAGCGGGCGAAATCTCCCTGCTTGTAATCTGACAAGTATTCGAGGTTCGTCAGTCTTGCTTCCTTGGCAAAGCGCATCTGCGCAAAGGGAGTATCCCGACTGATGACAACCCGTTTAACATTCTTGGGAAGCCCGTTACCTACCTCACCTAAATAATGAGTTTGCGCTTCACAGACCGGAGTATCAAGAGATGGCACAATGCTTAAAAGAAGAACCGAACCTCTCCGCCGTGACAAATCGACATTGCTCATGCTCATGGCATCCACCAATTCGACCGATGGCAGGGGCTTTCCAACCGCTATGGGGGAACCCAAAAGATGAACGGGTTTCCCTTTAAAGGCCACTTGGGTCCCTGGCTGTACTGAGGTCATATCGATCGGAATCTTCTGCTGGGTGGCTGCACAGCCAGAGAGCAGAAGTATTGAGAAACACAGTAAAATAATCAGATTTTTGTCGAGCCCCATCTCTGTCCTCCCTTGTTTTATAGATAATCATCTTTATCGAGAAATTCAATAAATCTCGTCACTTGGAAGATGGTTATCCTATAATCGCTCTTGGATTTTCTATCCAAACCGGTTCGGCGGACTCTCCTGAGCTATAAATTTGAGACAATTCCTGTTTCAAAAAGGGGCGAGCAGACGTGGCATCCAGACCCCCGCTCTACGATCCTTGGTACAAAAATACAGGTTTTTTCATCTCAAAATAGGTCATGGGCCCTATGGCCAGAATTACGCTTTTACCGTAGTTTCAAAATAAACCTGATAGAATCTATTCCTGTTGACCTAGGTCGGGGAGTACCTGACGCCGGGGCTGTTGTTTCAAACGGCTCCATTCAGCCGGATGCCGCCTGTTCTGGAAAATGAAAACCAGAGCTGATCGGCGACGGAGCAGACTGGAAAAAGCCATTGAGAACAAAAGAATGGATCAGCGACCTCCAGGATTTCTATCTCCTCTCCAGCAGCGGGCTCTCGGGCCTGATGAAAAGACCTTTCTATTATAGAGACACGATCGAACAGATGGATTATACGGGAACAGGCTCATTTGTCATCGTTCTCCTCGTCTCTCTTTTTATCGGCATGGCCCTCTCACTTCAACTTTCCGCCGAGCTTTCAGGCATGGGGCTCAAAATGTATATCGGAAAGATTGTCGGGGTCTCCATTATCAGGGAGATCGGACCTGTGATGACCGCTCTGGTATTTGCGGGCCGCGTAGGCTCCGGCATGGCCTCCGAGCTGGGCTCCATGATCCTCGGCCACCAGGTCGACACACTCAGGGCCTTTGGCGTCGACCCGATAAAGAAACTGGTCACACCGAGGATCCTGAGTTCGCTGGTCATGCTCCCTGCCCTCACCATCCTGGGAGATGCGGTCTCCATTCTGGGCGGCTATTACATCGCCGTATTTGTGAGCCTTCAAAGCAGCACGTTTTACTGGAGCTCTGTCCAAAGTGTGCTCAACTATGAGAACATTTTGTCCGGCTCCGTTAAACCTTTTATCTTCGGATATCTCGTTGCATGCATCAGCTGCTATATGGGGCTTGCGACAAAAGGAGGGGCCATCGGGCTGAGACGAGCAACGACAAGGGCTGTGGTCGCCTCTTTCATCGTGATCATTGTGGCGGATTTCGCCCTGACAAGGATCTTGCTCTACCTCCTGGGATTTACGGTATGATTGAATTTGATGAAGTCGGGTTTTCCTACGGCCCTCGGGAGGTCCTCCGGAACATTAGTTTTTCCGTCGACTTTCATGAAAAGGTAGCGATCCTCGGCGAGAGCGGCGAAGGAAAGACAACGATCCTGAAGCTCATCATGGGACTCTTGAGGCCCGATTCCGGAAAAATCCTGATTGATGGAGAAGACATTTCTGTCAAAACGGAAGACGACCTGAGAGAAATCAGGATGAAATTCAGCATCGTTTTTCAGGAAGGCGCACTGTTCGACTCCCTGAATGTCAAGGAAAACGTAGCCTTTGGGTTAAGAGAATACACAAAGCTCTCCGAAGGAGAGCTTGATCAGAAAGTGAGATCGCTGCTCAAGATGGTGGACTTAGAGAATGCCGCAGAGCTTATGCCTGAAGAACTGAGCGGCGGCATGCACCGGAGAGTCGCCATCATTCGATCCCTGGCAGCCATCGACCCCAGGATGTTTCTTTATGACGAACCAACCTCCGGGCTTGACCCTGTCAACGCGGATATCATCTGCAGGCTTATTCTCAAACTTTTCCTCGGGGGAAGAGGCTTTATCGTTGTGACTCACAAGATTTTTGACGCCTTCAAATTAGCAGACCGATTTATGTTCTTGAAGAATGGCACCGTCCTTCTCGACGGTCAGAGAGAGAAGCTGGTCAATTCGCCCCTCCCTGAAATTCAGGTTTTTCTGAGTGAATTGAATCCAGGGTTGGAACACCCATCAATGGTCAATAGAGGAGGGAGGAATGGTTGACCCCAAACAGCAGCTCCAATGGTCGAAATTGAAGGTAGGGCTGGTCCTCACCGTTGCTCTGCTCATTCTTGTGGTATCCGTGTTCTTCGCGGCGAGCATCCAAGATATCTTCACGGAAAAAGCGGAATTAAGAATACAATTCACGGATGTCATGGGGTTGAGAAAGGGCGCCCCGGTCTGGATACTGGGAATCGAAGAAGGAGCCGTCAAGAGCATAAAATTGAGCCCCCCTTATGGGGTGATCGTCACCGTTTCCGTCAATAGGCGTTCCCTTCAATTTGTCAGCAAGGAGTCTCACGCCACGATTATGACGATGGGACTCCTGGGTGACAAATACGTTCTACTGAGCGGCCCCCCCGGCGGAACGCCCATCCAACCCGGCGAGATGATCAAAGGGTCGGCGGAAACAGGATTGAGAAATGTCATGGAGACCGTCGGAGTTGCCATCGATAAGATCGGCCAATTCATAGAAAGAGTGGACAACCTGGTCGCGAAAATTGAACAAGGTCAGGGCACGATCGCCAAATTTCTTAACGACCCGGCCCTCTATAACAATCTGACGGAAGCCAGTCGTCACCTTTCCGCGGTCATGGAGGACGTGAGAAACTCGCGTGGAACATTGAAACTGCTCGTGGAAGACCCCTCTTTATACAACAAGGCCCTGGCGACGGCTTCTTCAACTGAGGAGTTCAGCAAAAAGCTCAATGAGAGCGTCGGAACATTAAAGAAACTGATTGAAGACCCCGAATTGTACGAAAACCTGAATAAGGCATCCTCCCGACTTTCCTCTATTTTAGAAGGGATAGAAGAGGGCAAAGGGATGGTGGGGGCGCTGACTAAGAATGAGGAGATGCCGAAAGACCTCCAAAATGTCCTCGTGGAACTTAAGAAATTGAGCGCTGAAATTGAAGCCTTGGCCAAAGACATCCGGGAGCATCCGAAGAAATATTTTAAGTTCAGCTTGTTCTAAACGGATAGAATAGGGTTTGATCGGCCTCATCTGCGTTAGGAAAAACAGGGGCAAGGAATAAAACCTAATGAAACTCACTTTAAAGGAGGAAAATATGGCATGCGTCATCGCTCGAACAATTCTGGTCGTTTTTATGAGTTTGGTTTTCGTCTCGGCGGCTACAGCCCAGATACCAGCGGCTTCAGCCGAATTGTGTGTGGAATGTCACAAGAAGGTCACACCCGGCATCGTTTCTGATTGGGAACTGAGCAAACACAGCCAGAGCAAGATCTCCTGCATCACCTGCCATTTCGATGAACATAGAACGATGGTGGATGTCCCAAAGGCTCAGATTCCGACGCCGGATACCTGTGGTGGCTGTCATCCAGAAAGGGTGAAGCAATTCAAAAGCGGAAAACACGCAGCCGCCTGGGCAGCGATGAAAGCGATGCCCACCATACACTGGCAACCGATGGAGTTGACCGAAGGGATGAAGGGTTGCGGAGGGTGCCATAAGATCGGCTTGAAAGCTGAGGCCGATATCAAGGCCCTGAGAAAGGAAGGAGCAGGGTTTGGCGTGGCCTCATGTGATGCATGCCATACCCGGCATACGTTCTCCGTTCAGGAAGCGAAGCAACCACAAGCTTGTCAAACCTGCCACATGGGCTTCGACCATCCGCAATGGGAGATGTATTCCGGATCAAAACATGGGGTTCGATCCCTGCTCAAACAAATTAACCTGCTTCCCTCTGCCGTTGCAGCCCCTACCTGTCAAACCTGCCACATGCAGGGGGGCAATCACGGCGTCCTGACAGCCTGGGGATTTCTCGCAGTCAGGCTTCCGATGCCGGAGGACAAGCAATGGACCGCCGACCGTGTTACGATTCTCCAGGCTCTCGGTGTTCTCGACCCCGACGGAAAACCGACGGAAAGGCTGGATGTCGTGAAAGCGGCGAACGTGGCACGTCTCACCCAGGAAGACTGGCAGAAAGAACGGGAGAAGACGATTAAGACCTGCAATCGGTGCCATTCTGCTAACTTTGCCAAAGGAGAGCTGGCAAAAGGCGATCGGATGATAAAGGACGTGGATCATCTGATGGCAGAGGGAATCCGGATCGTGGCGGATTTGTACAAAGAGGGCGTTTTGCCCAAGCCGAAAACCTATGCCTATGCTTTTCCTGACCTCCTCACCTTCCATGATGCCCCAACGGTTATCGAGCAAAAGCTTTTTGTCATGTTTCTCGAGCATCGAATGAGAGCCTTCCAGGGAACCTTCCATGCCAACCCGGATTATGCGCTTTGGTACGGTTGGAGCGAGATGCAAAGGGATTTAACGGAGATGAAGGAGATGGCCGCAGAAATGCGTGAAAAAACCAAAAAGAAGTAATCCTCCCCCGGCCCCCAGGGTTTTTTCACAGCCTCGGGGAGCCGGGGCGGACCCCATCTCCCCAGCGTTACCGTTGCGGTTGCGTCAGAAGTTATAAAGACGCCGATAAAGGAGGAAACAATGGCCGATAAGAATACCCCTTCCACAGAACTCTCTCCTTGGTGGAGAAAATCCGTCATCATCGTTCTGGCCATCGGATTTGCCGTCCTGATCTGGATGGCCGTCCGGGCCCATCGGGATGCTCCTCCTATCCCGGAAAAAGTTTTGGGTCCGTCAGGGGAAACGATCTTTACCCGAGACGAGATCCTGGCCGGCCAAGAAGTCTTTTTGAAATACGGTTTGATGGAGAATGGGACAATCTGGGGACACGGCGCCTATCTCGGGCCGGATTTCTCCGCCGAGTATCTGCATACGCTTGCCATCGATGCAAGGGACCACCTTGCGAAACAGTCTTACCAGCGCGAGTGGCCAAACCTCTCTCCGACTGAGCGGGCCGCCATCGGAGGCGAAGTCCAGCAACTGTTGAAACAGAATCGCTACCATCCGGAGAATCACACGCTGATCTTGACACCTTCTGAAATCACATCTTACCGAAGTCAAATAGGAAAGTGGACGGACTATTTCTCTCAGCCCCTTTTAAACCGCGGTTTGCTGATGAAACATATTAAGGACCCGAGAGAGATCGAGCAATTGACCGCTTTCTTTGCCTGGACAGCCTGGGCTTCCGCGGCGAATCGCCCCGGCCGAGCCTTCTCTTACACTAATAATTTCCCCTATGATCCCACGATCGGAAATACGCCGACCGGTGACGTTATTCTCTGGAGCGCGTTGAGCCTGATCACGCTCCTCGGTGGAACAGCCGTCGTTCTCTTCTCCTTCGGCAAATTCAATTTTCTCGGTTGGAAAGGCGGGGGTGAACATATTCACCCTCAAATGACCCCCGGGGTGGCCTCCGAAAGTCAGAAAGCGACGATAAAGTATTTCCTTGTCGTCGCCGTGCTATTCTTAGCCCAGGCCCTCGTCGGAGGAGCTACGGCCCACTATCGTGCCGATCCCGGAACTTTTTATGGCATCGATTTGTCCTCATTCTTTCCGGGCAATATCTTTCGGACGTGGCATCTCCAGCTGGCCATCTTTTGGATTGCCACCGGCTACATTGCGGGAGGGTTGTTCCTCGCCACCTTATTGGGCGAAAAAGAGGCCAAGGGTCAGATCCCGTGGATCAACTTTCTCTTCGTCGCCCTCGTCGTCGTCGTTTTTGGCAGTTTGTTGGGTGAGATGTTCGGCGTCTATCAACTCCTCGGAAAACTTTGGTTCTGGTTCGGACATCAGGGATGGGAATACCTTGACCTGGGCCGTGCTTGGCAGATTTTGCTGGCGATCGGCCTGATCCTCTGGCTCATCCTGATATTCCGAGGAAGCAATCCTGCAAGGAAGAATCCGGAAGAGCGTGAAATCTCAACCCTCTTCCTCCTGGCTGCTCTTGCGATCCCCCTGTTTTATCTGCCCGCCTTGTTCTTCACGGGCAAAACCCACTACACCGTGGTGGACAACTGGCGGTTTTGGATTATCCATCTATGGGTGGAAGGGTTCTTTGAACTTTTTGTCACGACGATGGTCGCTGTCCTCTTCTACAAACTGGGCATGGTCACCCGACAAACCGCCACTCGGGTCATCTACTTGGATGCCATTCTCTTTCTCGGAGGAGGCGTCATCGGTACGGCGCATCACTGGTATTGGACGGGGCAGTCGAATGTCACCATGGCGTTTGCCGCCACCTTTTCCGCCATGGAGGTCGTTCCCCTCACGTTGCTCACTCTCGATGCTTGGGACTTTGTCAAATTGTCCAAGGGGAAATGCGACGTTTGCGGCAAAGAGATTTCCATTCCACACAAGTGGACATTTTACTTTATGATGGCCGTCGGGTTCTGGAACTTTGTCGGCGCGGGAATATTTGGATTTCTCATCAACCTGCCCATCGTCAGCTACTTCGAAGTGGGCACCATCCTCACTCCCAATCACGGCCATGCCGCCATGATGGGCGTGTTCGGAATGTTTTCTATCGCTTTTATGGTGTTCGCCTTCCGCCAAGTATTGCCCGACAAGGAATGGGGACGGGTGGAAAAATATATTCGGGTCTCTTTCTGGGGATTGAATATTGGTTTGGCGGGAATGGTCGTCCTAAACCTCTTTCCCGGGGGCGTGCTCCAGTTTTTCGACGTTCTGAAGAACGGTTACTGGCATGCGAGAGGTCCTGAGTTTTTGAACGATCGGATCTCAACTCTGATCGAATGGATTCGTTTGCCTGCCGATGCGATTTTCATTTTGTTCGGTGTGGTCCCCTTGCTGATGTCGGCAGGATTCACCTATCGATGGGTAAGAAAATCAAATGGAGGATCTTAAGAGGCCGGCCGTTCGTCGGAAACGTGTTTCGGAGATTGATTCTGTCCGCCGGGAAAGATGAGAACGGAGGGAGTTCGAATTCGGCCGAGGCATCAGGATCGATCCAGGATCGTCAGATCTTTTCCTTCAACTCCATGGCTTCAGAGACCACGTCAATCACCTGGTCGAAATTGAAGGGTTTGGAGATGACCAGGTCGATTCCGCTTTCGTTCAACTTCTCTCTCTCCAACTCCACTCCCCATCCCGTGATCATGGCAACGGGAGTTTTCGGATTGATCTCCTTGATGGTCTTCCCCACATCCCATCCCGACAATTTCGGCATTCCCAGATCCGTGAAGACGAGGTCGAAGGTTTCCGCCCTGAAGCGCTCAATCCCCTCTTCGCCGTTGGGGGCAACCACCACCCTATGCCCCTTGGTCTTGAGCATCCGGGAAAGAATATCACGCACAGAATCCTCATCGTCGATCACTAAGATCCGTGCACGTCGCGACTCCTTGGGGACGATGACCTCTTTCGCAACGGCTTCCTGTTCTCCATATCCCGTAGGCAGATGCACGATAAAAGTCGTCCCCTTTTGGGGCTCACTTTCAATTAAAATTTCTCCTCCATGACGTTTGATAATCCCGTAGGAAACGCTCATTCCCAACCCAGAATTCGTCACCCCCTTGGTGGTAAAAAAAGGGTCAAAAACCCTTCGCTTCACCTCCTCCGTCATTCCGATGCCTGTATCCGCAACCCTTATCTCCACCCAACCCTCCGCTTGGGGCTGTGTGGTGATCGTCAGCTCGCCCCCGTCGACCAGCGCATCCACCGCATTAAAAATAATATTGGTCAGCACTTCCCTTATCTCGGAGGGATTCCCCATGATCAAAGGGATCTCTCCCATCTGAGTCGTCAATTCGATCTGTATTCCTTTCTTTTGCGTCTGGTCCCTCCAGCGAGGTTGAGTGATGTTCACAACCTCCGTCACGATATTATTCAGAGAGAGGGAAATGAATTCCCGATCCCTCCGGACACCCGTAAACTCCTGTATCCGGCGAATCGTCTCGGCCCCATCTTTTGAGGAGCGTTCGATGACTTTTAAGCCCTGACGAATTCCTTCGGGATCCAGGCGATCCAGTTGATGGAGGAGGAGCTGGGTATTTCCGAGGACAACCGCGAGGACGTTATTGAAGTCGTGAGCCACGCCGCTGGCCAATTCTCCCATGGCTCTCAGTTTCTCAGCCTGGACGACCTGGTCTTGTGCCTGTCTTAACTCCTGCAGCGTCTGTTTTAAATCGGAGAAAAGCTGAGCGTTCTCGATCGAAATGCTCATTTGGCTCGCAAAGGAGGAAAGGGTCTTCAAATCTTCCTCGTCAAACCCATAGAGTTCGTTACTCTCTATATTTAAAACTCCAAATAACTGGTCTCTCCCCTTAAGGGGAAACACGGCCTCCGATTTTATGGAAGGGTCCGCGGCAATATATCGAGAATCTTTCGAGATGTCCGGGGCATAGACAAGTTCCCCGGTTTTGGCCACCCATCCCACAATGCCATCGATTCCCACTCTGAATCTTAATTTCTTGGACTCCTCCAAATTCCTGCCAGTGACTTGTTTGATATAGAGTTCATCTCTTGCTTTATCCAGGAGAAGAATGCCACAGGCGGCATATCCGAAACGATCTTTGAGAAGTTCCAACGCTTTTTTGAACAAATCGTCAAGGTCCAAGGTGGAGGAAAGGGTCTTCCCAATCTCGTAGAGGGTAGTCAATTGCCGGATCTTCGCCAAAGAATCCTCGTAGAGCTTGGCATTCCCGATGGCGACGGCCGCGTGGTGAGCAAAGTTATAAAGGAGGTCCACCTCTTTTTGCTGGAAGTGCACTTCCGGGTCACAAGAACTGATGACCATCGTGCCAATGATCATCTCTCTGACGATCAACGGGACCCCCACAACCTCCTTGATATGATAGGAATCCAATTCCTGAATTCGATTGGGATGGGATTCATAATTCTTCCAGAGGACGGGGGATTTTCTGACAATCACCTCTCCGATCACACCGGTCCAGGGCGGGGAAAATTCTTTTCCAATCAATAAATCGGGCAATCGATGGACAATCGCAATTCCATAACTCTGCTTCTGATTATCCCACAGGGCGATACTCCCCGAATCCGCACCCAAGAGCGCGATCGCGCTCTCCATGATTTTCTGAAGGATGACTTTCAGCTCAAGTTTCGAAGCAATCTCCTGACTGATCGAATAAAGAGTCTTCAACTCTTCCAGACGCTTGACGTTCTCCGTATAGAGAAACGTCCTCTCCATGGCACCGCTGATGATCTGCCCGATCGAGTCGAAGAGATTCTTTTCAAAGGGCGCGATTTCCGACACCTCTCTCCGTGCGATGTTTAACGTCCCGTAGATCTTGTCCCTCGACTTGAGAGGTATGACGGCCACGGACTTCCACCCTTCTTCAATCGCTGGGGCAAGGGCCTCTGGATGACTGGGGTAGTTTTCCATGAATATCGACTGACCGGAAAGGGCAACCTTCCCGGTGACGCCCACCCCGAGTTTCCTGCGTCTGATCGTTTCCAAATACTTCGGCGAAGACCCACGATGGACAACCAGGACCAAATCGTTGTTCTTCTCATCTAAGAGATAGATCCGGGCCTGGTGAACATTGATCATCTCCATCATTTTATCCACTGTCTTATTCAGAATCTCATCCAGATCAATGGATTGATTGACGGTCTGACTGATCGCATTCAGGATCGAAAGCTCTTGATTGAGGTTCATCGTTTCTTCTGTTGACTTTTTCGCCACTCCGGTCATCCGGTCCTTTTCCCCGTGGACCCTATCTGGAAGGTCCTCAGTCCTTGCCCTATCTTGAGAATTCCGTCACTGGTGAGAGGTCAACTCTTTGATCTCTCGTTGGGCTTCTTCCCTTTCCGGGCTTCCCCTCTCCAACCCGTCGATGGCTGTTCTAAAATGGAGGAGGGCGTTGTTCTTCTCCCGTCTAAATTTGAAATGCTTTCCAAAATAGAAATGGGAAAGTCCCTTCTGTCCTGCTCTCCCGTAGGCAGATCCCAGGTAGTAATAGATATCAATGAATTCGGGCTTCTCCTTTTGAACCCTCAGAAGGAGTGGAAGGGCCCGAGCAAAATTCCCCTTCTCCTGGTATCCTCTTCCAAGGTAATAAAGAATCATCAAATCACTGTTTCGACTTTCTCCGAGATCGTTCCGTAGGGCCTCGAGGCGATCAATGGACTGATCCGTTTTCCCCCCAAAAAAATAGGTGATGCCCAGCTCTCTGGATATGTCAACATCCTGAGGGGCTACGGAGTGCGCGCGTTGAAGGACTTCGATTGACTTGTCGAATCTTCCCATTTTCCGGTAGGCCAGGCCGAGACCATAGTACCCTTCCCAAGAGTCAGGGTTGGCGTCGATAAAAGACTGAAAGTGGGTGACGGCGACCTGGGGTTCCCTCTCCTCCACAAAAGCCATGGTACGAATCTTCTTGAAATTCGGCACGGTTTTAAAAGGTCCGGTGGGCCTCGGTCCCATCTGAAGAAGGTTTTCCATCAGAGAAATTCGGTTTTCAGTGGTTGGATGGGTAAGAAGATAAGCAGGGATGCTGGGTGCGATGGCCAAGCTGATCCTCTGCAGTCTGTTGAGAAAGTTAATCAGTCCGCTTGGATCGTAACCCGCCTTGATCAAATAGTGTAAGCCGTTTTGATCCGCATCGGTCTCCATTTCTCGACTGTATTTCAACGCAAGAGCTCCCGCGGTGGCCGTCGCCATGGCGATACCCGCTTGGGACCCCGCTCCGCCTCTGCCTGCGAGCATGGCTGCGAGCATCGCCACCATCGAAGCAATATTGAGCCGTTTTGATCTCTCAATCATCTGGGCCACGTGTCTCTGAGTGACATGGGCGATTTCGTGACCCAGCACCCCTGCGATTTCCTGTTCATTCTCGGCCAGAACAAGGAGTCCGGTGGTGACGAAAATATAACCCCCCGGAATAGCGAAAGCATTTGGTTCTAAGGCATCAATCACGTAAAACCTAAACTCGAAGGGAGTTGGACCCACTTGGTCGACGATCGAATAACCCAGCTTCTCGATAAACGTTTGAATCGTGAGGTCTCTCATGAAATCGGTCTCTCTTTGAATCTCGAGAAGGACCGTTTTCCCCATCTTTTTCTCTTCTTCAGCTGTTAAGGAATAGGCATCCCTGAGGAAGGCCGCAAGGAGGATGGAACAAACGAGGAAAGGGGTCACATAAAATTGAAAGCGTCTTTGAAATCTTCTTAGCAGCATTTCGCAATCCCTGGTTTCGGCCGCACGCGGCAGGAAGGTTCGGCCGTTGGGGAAGCACAAAACCTGCGCTCGACTATCGGTGAGACCATTTGTCCATTTTAACTGTTCAGAATATTAACACTTTCTCAGCATCTCCACAAGAAGAGAGTATTCATGGCCGCCGTCGAGAAATGCTTGATGGAGAAAAAAAGCCCTATATATCCTCTCCGTTAGGGTGGGGTTTGGATGGTGGGAGTTAGAGGATATATAGGGCCAAAAAATTAAAAAATGAAACCGTCCTGGGATGAATGGCGATCGTTAAGAATTAATGGTCTAAACAAGGACGGTGAAATGAGACCCCCCCGGTGTCCGCCCTTTTCCACTTCAGCCATTCATAGGTCTTCTTCAAAAATGATCCCTCCTTCACTCTCGCATGTTTTCTTTCCTTCTTCTTCGGATACGGGCCATATCGTTCTTTCATGCCATCGGACATAACCCATCACCCCCTTTTAGGTTCCCTTCCAATTCTTAATGGTTTCGTTAAATCCTTGAACGATTTTGTAGAATCGGCGCGGGGACGGGGTTTTTCTTCCATCCTGTTCCATCGTTTCCCGGCGAATGGTATAAACCCTTCCCCCCCCAACCGCTGCTGCCTCGGCGTATTCTCTCATTTCTCCTTTGGGTTGAGCCTTGATCCTCTCCAGCTCCATCCCATGTTCCTCCTCCATTTCATGTTCGGTGAGATCCCCTGTGATCCAGGCCCAACTCATCGGGTAGATATCGGGATTAAAGACGACCGAATAAAAATGCCAAACAATAATGGTAAGGGTGGCCAAAATCGCCTCATAAAAATGGATCGCCCGCGCCACATCCCAGGTCCACATGGGAAAAAATTTAAGCCATTCTGTTTGAAACCAGAGGATGAAACCCGTGACCGTCATCACGATCGTCCCCCAGATCAGGCCCAGGTATTCGAGCTTTTCACGGAAATTGAAACGAGGCATTTTCAGCAACCTGGCCGGCCGGTTAATATAGAGGTTATTCATTAACGTCTCCCAGAGATCCTTCGCATCTTTTATCCCCGGGACCATATCCTTCACAATTCCCCTCCCCCTCTCTGTAAAGGCGAGGTATAAGATATGATAGCCTGACAAGAAAACAATGGCGACACCGCAGAGGCGATGGAGAAACCCTCGAAAGGTCATCCCCAAAGGAACATCGGTAATCGGAGAAACCCAGAAGGCTTTTGGAAAGCTTAACGCAAAACCCGTGATGACCAGAAGTGTGAAATTGACGGCAAGGTTGAGATGTTGAATTCTCTCATTCAACGTCATTCTGAGGTATTTCTTCGCCATGGAAACCCGCTCCTTATTCCTAATGCTGCATCCTTTGAATCGTCTTTCTCAGCCAATCGGTAAAATTGTAGAAGGTCAGTCCTCCGATCACCATGACAATGAGGACAATGTAAACCACTCTCACCCATCCGACGACCTTCTCTCCAAAATCTTCTCCGCTGATCGATGCGATCGAATGCATCTTTCCTTTGGCATAGTTTTCGGAGGCTCCTGGATGGCATTTTCCGCAGGTTTTTTGTAAGTTATCTTTGTGAATCATGGATTTGGGGTCCGAGGAGGGTCGAATATCATGGACTCCGTGGCAACTGGCGCAGTTTGCGGAAAAAGTATCTCCTCCCTGATAGGAAAGGCCATGGAAGGTATCATAGTACGACTTTACGGAGGTCGTGGTGAGTTTATACTCCTTTGAAATGCGTTCCGCGGCATGACATTGCGGGCAGGTGGTCAGGGCAATTCTTCGCTCGTTCACGGGAGAATCCGGGTCTACTTTTGTCTTGATCCCATGGATGCCATGGCACGTGGTGCAGGTGGGAGAATCGGTTCTCCCCCTGGCCGCGAGCACTCCATGCACGCTCTCTGTAAACTGTTTCATGATGTCCGGATGACAGGAACCACAGGTTTGCGGAATGTTCGACCGGAAGATCGTTGACTTGGGATCGATCAGAGACCTCAAGTTATGGCCTCCGTGGCAACTGATGCAGGTCACCTCTCCTGTCATGCCATGGACGCTTTTCCTAAATTCTTCTCCGGGAATGACGGCACCTAAGGCGTGCTGCTTGACAAAGACCGCATCCGAATGGCACCGGTTGCATGTCCGATCGATATTAGAAACATGCGTCATGGATTTGTTATTTTTGCTCGGAAAAATATTATGCTTTCCGTGACAATCATAACAGTTGGCTGCCCTCTCCGTCCCCTTCATGATCATCTTGGAATGGAGACCCTGCAGATACTCCTTCTCCATCTTCTCATGGCACGTCCCACAGTTCACCCTTTTGTCCGCCGCTTTCTGCCCGCCTTCGGCGTGTTTATCATCTTTAACCCGGGTATGGCAATCCGAACAGGACAATTTTCCATGGACCGAATTCTTAAATACTGCCTCAGCCACAAAGAGGGAAAGACCTCTGCCCCGGGCATCTTGTTTCTTCAGTGACTCGTCCTGATGACACCCAAAACAGAGAGAATTGTCGCCCCGGGCGACTCCCGCCATCCCTCCCAATATCAGTCCCAACATCATCGCCATCGTCAGAAAGACGGGCAGGCCCTTTCCGAAAAATCTCCATGCCTTGTTTTCCTCTTCTCTCCAATTCATGCCGGGACCCTCCCCGGAACGAGGAAAGGAAAGAACCCTTCCTTTAAACTCTCCCTCTCAATTTTTTCGCAAGCGCACTCGACCGCCGACTTGATCTCTTCGAGGTCAATCGGTTTCATGGCTTGATAAAAGATCCCTGCTCCCCGGAGACGCTTAACCAGTCCGAGCGAAGCCTCGGATGAGATCACGATCACCTGGATCGTATCATCCATCTTCTTAAACAGCGGAATGAGGTCACAAGCCTTCACGCCTTCAATCTCATCATCGAGGAGAACGACATGAATATTCCCTTTTCGAACCTTCCGAATCATGTCGCTCACGATGTTTGCCGTCTCCACCCTGTAGCCTATGCCATGGAAAAAAGTGGAGAGCGAGCCGGCACCGGGCTCATCTTGATACGCAATGAGGATCGTTTTCGACTTCATATCAGCTTCCTCCTCAGTTCGGTTTCCTTCTCCTTCCTGCCGCAAACTGCCTGCTGTGGACCGAACGAGATCGGAGGTCCACGAGCCGGCCAATAACTCCTCGGAGCTAAACTCTGTTTTCTATTCTATGTCGCCCGGATAGGCATCTCTCCTCTTCGGAAAGAGGAAAACGCCGTTCCGATGAAAGAGGATATGAGGATGCCAGCAGGAATCAGTTGCGCCAAAACCACGACGACCCCGCCGGTGAAGAAAAAGCAGACTCCGATGAGTCCCATTCCTCTCACCCCTCCTGCATAACCAATCCCCAAAGAGAACAGCGCAATCGCCAAAACCAGTACGGAAGCCAAAAGCACTATGATCTTTTTCATTTTTCCGGGCATTCTTCCTTTTCTCCAAATCCTATTTTTTCACGGGTGCCGGTTCGATTCCAGGAAGGACTGCGCTTTCTTCCGCGGCCGCTTTCTCACTCTCTTTCTTCCGTTTGAAAACCATGTTCGAGGAAGTCCCGACAAATGAGAAGAAAAGAATGGCTGCTGGAATCAATTGAAGAAGGACGATCAAAGTCCCTATGATGACAAAAACCCACAGGGCAACTCCAGCATCCTTCATAGAAATAGATCTTGCAAACGCCGGCGTGGCCATGAGAGTGATCAACCCGCTCGTCACTCCAACGAACCCTGACCTTTTTCCCCTTAACATATCACACTCCCCCTTTCTTCTTGGTTTCAACCTGGATATAGCATTTCGTGTGCCAACGTGAAACCAATAAGAAAGACAAAACGTATTTATACGAAATCATTGTCTTTCTTAAGATGAGAGAGTCCGGGACTAAAGACCTATATGTATATTTATAATATACAGTCCTTGGGCACAAGATCACCTGGAATTCACTAAGAGCCAGAATTGATTGAGTTTACATAAGGAATACAAATAATATGCAGCAGAAAATATAATCAAAATCCTAAGGTGCGAGCTAAAATTGTGAAGGCAATGATTGGGATTAGCCAACAGAAGAAAACTATAATAAAACAAAGACTTACGTCGTCTGTTTCAATCTTTTTTACTTCTCCGTACTTAACGACCAGGATCATTCCCAGGGCGGCAATCCCCACCAAAACGATTGACCAGCCCACAATGAGCCATATAAAAAATTCTGACAAGCCAAAAACCCCAATTCTCAATGATCAATGTTCAATCGGCAATAATCGAGTCAATAAACTACCCATCATCAATCATTGATGATTTTATAAACCCAATCTATATCGGCCCTGATCGGCGAACGCTTCCTCATTGATCATTGGTCATTGCCCACGGACGATTCTTCATTCCCCCCGAGCCCGAAGGTTGTACTTTCTCATCAGCGCCTGAAAGTTTGGCCGAAGCATCCCTACCTCTTCAGCCGCCCGGGTGACGTTCCATTGATGACGCTCCAAAGCACTCAGGACAAATGCCCTTTCAACGTCCTCAACAGCCTTTTCCCTCATATGTTTCTTAATCTCTTTGAGCTCTTCGCTTGTCGTGGGGATTTGATTTTCCGAGATTTCTTTCTCCTGTTGCCCCGGTAGAATGAGGTGCTCCACTCTCACCATTTCATCGTCGATCATCACCACCGTCCGCTCGACGACATTTTCCAGTTCCCGAACGTTTCCTGGCCATGGATACCTCATCATCTTTTCCATGGCTTCGGGAGCAAACCCTTTGACCGTCTTTCCCATCTCCTCAGCATATTTCTTGAGAAAATGAACGGCCAGGAGGGGAATGTCTTCTTGACGTTCCTTCAAGGTTGGAAGAGAGATAGGAACGATATTCAGCCGGTAATAGAGATCTTCTCTGAAGGCCTCTTCTTTGATCATCTTTTCGAGATCCTTGTTGGTGGCAGCGATCAGCCGGATGTCCACCTTTTTGGCTTTCGTTCCTCCGACGGGAGTAAATTCTCTTTCCTGCAAGACCCTCAAGAGTTTCGCCTGAATCGATAAGCTGATATTTCCAACTTCGTCGAGAAAAACCGTTCCTCCGTCTGCCACCTCAAAAAGCCCCGGTTTGGTGGTGACGGCCCCGGTGAAAGAACCCCGAACGTGGCCGAAGAGTTCACTCTCCAGAAGATTCTCTGAAAGAACCGCACAGTCCACCGGCACGAACTGTTTCTCTCTTCTCGGGCTGTTGAAATGAATGGCCCGAGCGATGAGTTCCTTCCCCGTCCCGCTCTGACCGTAAATTAAGACCGTGCTATCGGTCACCGCCACTTTGGCAATGATCCGGTAGATCTCCTGCATCTTCTTACTCTTTCCCACGATATTATGGAACCCGTACTTTTCCTGCAACTCCTGCCGCAGGTAGATATTCTCCAGCACCAAGTTCTTCTTCTCAATCGCCTTCTTCACCACAATGGCAACTTCATCGGGCGTAAAAGGCTTAGGAATGTAGTCAAAGGCCCCCAATTTCATCGCCTCGACCGCGGTTTCGACCGTGGAGAAGCCGGTGATCATGATGATGATTGAATCAGGATAGTCCTTCCGGAATGTCCTCAGGACTTCCATGCCGTCAATCCCCGGCATCTTGAGATCGGTGATCACGATGTCAAAGGGGTTTTCTTTCATTTTTTCAAAGGCTTCCTTCCCGCTCAGGGCGGTTTCTGCCTCATAGCCTTCCTCTTCCAGAATACGCTTGCAACTCTCGCAAACGATCTTTTCATCGTCGACAACCAGTATTCTTGGCGCGGCCACTTCTTCCTCCCGTCCTTCCGATGACCCTGTACCATCTTACCATAAAGGCTAGAATTCTTTCAATCTTCCCAGTGTTCCGATGGGCGCTCCTCTCTTCGACGATCGGAATTTCAAACTTCAGATTTCCCCGGTCAGACCGAGCCGGGCGGGCCCCCTAGGTCTCCGACCCGTAACCGAGAACGGTGGATAGCCTTTCTTCCAAATGCCTCAGGTCCGAGAGGACGGAGGGGCCCTTTTGTTCGCCCCTTCGATTCAGGTAGAAGGCGTGGATTCCCAGCGAGCTCGGAACGAGATAATCAAAGTCATAATGGTCACCCACATGGACCATTTCGTGAGGTTTGGTTTCGAGGAGCTGACAAATCTGTTGGTAAAAGTCCGCCGTCTTTTTCACCCGACCGAAGTCAGAAGTCGCTGAAAAAATCCGGTGGAAATAGCTCCCGAGACCGGTCGCCTTCATCTCAACGTCAATGAATTCCCTGCCTGCATTCGAGGTAAGAACCAATGGGACCCGGCCCTTCAAGCGTTCCAGTATCTGATGGACATCCGGATAAACCTTGATCTTATCCGTATACTGCTCCATGACCACTTTCCAACTCTCCTCAAATCCAAAGAAGCGAAACCAATATTTGATGTCGTACCATTCGATTGCTCCCTCGCCGACCTTACGGTATTCGCGGGTGACAAAAGCTTTCGCTTCCTCGAAAGAGAGCCCTGATTTCTGTCCGAAGAGCGTCGGGATGCCGTGTCCCCACACCCAGTCCGTAAATTCCGCGTCAACCAGTGTTCCATCCATATCAAAGGAGATGACTTTAAGCATCCTTCACCTCGACCAAAAATCAAATTCCAAACAGGAAGCTCGCCGCCCATCCCGTCTTGGCGGGACGGCGCACGTTTCGATCAAAATAACAAATGCCAAGAATCCACCCATTCGACTCCCCGGTCTGTCCTTCGACTTCGCTCAGGAGGGTGAGCCCTTCGATAAACTCAAGGTCATGAGCTATGTCGAATGACTTGTCGAACCAAAGTCCGGGACCGCTCAAGCCTGCCTGCCGGTAGGCAGGGGTTGACACGGAGCGGCGCTATTTACCCCGATTTGAAAGTGGGGTTTGGCGCCGTCGAACGTATCCATGCTGAACCAATTCCCGAGCCCCGATGGAATTCTGATACAAGTTTGGGACGCTGAAGAGGTCACCCTGAACTCGATACAGAATCTCCTCTTCGGGTTCTGACATCGGAATTTTCCTACTCGCAGCTGGTCATATCCTTTCTAAGGCCAGATCTTCCGAGTTTCGGATTTCCTTCTCCAGGTCGGCAATGGCAACGGTGCGGACCGGTAGGTAGGCATGAGAAGTAAAAATGGTGATGCACCTGTTGTTAAACATCCTCAAAGGGGCATGGGGTTGATGCGATCGGACAAGCAACTGTTTCTGATATCGTTCCATCATCCGCTCGAAGTAGGGCCGGCCGAATTGGGGCCTCCCCCATAAATCACCTATGAAATCAACCTCCTCTTCTGCAAAATCCCCCCAGACCAGTCTGTCCCAATTCTCATCCCCCAAGCCAACCTTGTTTATTTCATCGAGAGACTCTACCTCCGGCAATGCCCCGTGGACGGCCAAGATTCCATTTTGAGTCGTGGCGGCAACAGGGAATTTGGAGAATAAGATTCCATACCCTTCCCTCTCTTCGGGTGAAATGGAACTCCAGAAACTGGAAGGCTGAAATTGTTTCACCATGAACCCTTCATGATTCCCGGCCAAGAGAAAGATCTCTTCAGGATGTTCCAGTTTCAGCCCGAGAAGGTATTGGATGTTCGCCTCTGAATCATCCCCTCGATCCACGTAGTCTCCCAAAAAGACAACGCGATAGGGTTTCTTGAGGTACTGCTCCGTCACCCGCTGACTGGCCTCCAGATCTCCATGGGTATCTCCAACAAAGACGACCTTCCCCTCAGAAGGAAGCTGGACCAAGCGCGGTTCTTTTTCAATGATCTTGCTTGTCCTATCGATGAGTCTCTTGAAATTCACGACCTAGCCTATCGGGAAACAATGCCTTCGGCGGCTTGCAACTGTCATGGGGTGTCGCAGTCCAAACAACCCTCCAGCGCATCCGCAACATGGGTCACTCGTCGGAGATCACCTTGACGTGGACTTTCCGATTCCTTGGCCCATCAAATTCGCAAAAAAAGATCCCCTGCCAGGTCCCCAGGACGAGTTCCCCTGAGTCGACAAAGACGGTTTGAGAGCACCCCACCAGACTCGCTTTAATATGAGAAGGAGAATTTCCTTCACCGTGACGATAGGAATCTTTAAAAGGAACGATCTTGTTTAGCTCCATGATCACATCCTCAACGACGCTTGGATCCGCATTTTCATTGACCGTTACAGCCGCAGTGGTATGAGGGATGAAGATGATACAGATTCCATTTTTCACTCCCGTTTTCTTGACAGCTTCTCGGACAGAACGCGTAATATCAATGAATTCGGTCCGAGCCGAAGTTCGTACTTGAAAGGTTTGCATCCTTTTCAACCCCAGCCCTGTAGAAAAGTCGGCAACGATTCATTCTCATACCATATCCGATTTAGAATCTCAACCGTTGACCGTGATCGCAATGAACGCATTTTATTGACCCGTTCGACGGCATTCAGTCCTGGCCTTTAAACGCCGGGACGGCCCCCCCGCCGAGGGTCAACCCCTGACTAACGGCCGACAGGCTGAGCAAGCCCCGGCATTTATGCAGGTGAGGCGAAGGGTTGACTCTTCCGCTTCAATTTAGTAAATTTCCATTCACCGAGGAAAAAGCGAAAGCTGCTTTGCCCTCTTGCTTTTCCTCTGCCCTGGAGGAGAGGGGGAATCTGGAACGAAAGGACAAGAATATGGCAAAAGTGGATGCAGGTTATCTCGCTCCAACATCGATCATTGATAGCGATCACCCGAGCATCAGAGATTATGCAAGCGTCATCGCACAGGGAAGCAAAGAGCCGATTGAGATCGCCGTGAAGCTTTATCTTGCCGTACGCGACGGTATTCGCTACGACCCTTATTCTCCTTTCTATCTCCCCGAACACTACCGTGCCAGCTACGTCCTCAAAAGGGGAAGAAGTTTTTGCGTGCCCAAAGCCTCTCTCCTCTGCGCTTTGGCGAGGGCCCACGGCATTCCTGCCCGCATTGGTTTTGCCGATGTCCGGAATCACGTTGCCACGAAGCAGCTTATCCAATTCATGGGGAGTGACCTTTTTGTCTACCACGGTTTTGTCGAATGCTATCTCGAGGGGAAATGGGTGAAGGCCACCCCGGCTTTCAACCTGGATCTTTGCAGAAGGCACGATGTCCCACCCCTTGAATTTAACGGCCGCGAAGACTCTCTTTTCCAGGCCTACAATTTGAAAAATCAAAAGTTTATGGAATATGTCCATTTTCACGGCCTGTATGCCGATATTCCCGTGGGGCAGATCGTCGCTGCGTGGGAAAAAGCTTACGGGATGGATCGTGTGAGAACTTGGATAAGAATGCTCGAAGAAGGAAATGACCGGAGTCTTTCCGACTTCGCAAAGGAAGAGGTGTTGAGCGAATAGGCCAATCAAAATCCTTGAATTTTTGCTCTAAATCGGGTATGGTGATGGCATCCGGGGGAGGGAAATTCAGATGTCCCAAAAAAAAATCGCTGAGATTCTGAAACTGGTGGAGTTCCTCAACGAGGAGGTGAAAGAGGTATCAAAAAGATTAAGTCGCGTGACACCCAAAGAAGTGAGCGAAAAATTGGGGGCCTTGGCCTTACTCAGAGAAAAAATCCTTAACCTTCGAGTGGAACTTCCCCTGGAAGTCGAGAAGAAACTCTCCGAATTCTACCCCTCGATCGATCGAATCAAACAAAAACCCTCCTGATTTAAAAAGTTCAGAGTTAGGAGTTGGGAGTTCAGAGTAAAATCCCAATTAAAACTCCGAACTAGTCTATCCGAACTCCTTCCTGTTCAGTAAAACGCCAGGCTGGCGAAGGTAACGACAGATTGGGTCTCCGGAGTAAAGGCCTGGCCGTACTTAAGAAGTGTGCCCTCTCCCGCATCGAGCGTGTTGAGCATGGAATAGATAGCCGGGAGACCGCAGATTTTTCTCCGATCTTTCTCCCTCGCGATTGATAAAAAGAATCCTTCCCCGTCCATGTTTTTCGCGTACTCCAACATCTCTTGGTCTTCTTGAGAGATGATCCTGAGATCATATTCATGGACGCCTTCAGGATCCCCGAATTGAAGCCCCATGTGAGCAAGATCTGCACTGGCAATGTAACAAACCTCTCTCCTAAGGGATGAAACGGCTTCCCTCAGGGCTTCGACGAACTGCCGGATCGGCTTGATCTCCATGGGTGAAACCCCTTTTTCAATCGCCTCGTGAAATGATCCGCTGAGGATTGGGACAATCTTCAAAGCATTGGACTCCGGGTACAGGTATCGGAGAAAAACAGACTGAAATTCAATCGAATGCTCGCTTCGTTGAACTCCTTCGTCTTGAAAAAGGTCAAGAGGACAGCGGGATTGGATGGCCTCTACCAATTCCTGATCCACAGTCAAGGTCCCCAATGGGGTGACAAAATCCTTTCGGGTCAGACAAAAGGGAGTCTCCATGGGGGTGTGGGCTGTTCCGAAGATGATGAAACAACCGGAGGAGCTTCCTTCCCGTATCTCTCGGTGGCCGAAGGCATAACAGAATCCTCCCCGCTGAAAATCGATGTGCGGGACGATCACCCCCTTTAAGCCATTTTCGCCCTTTTTCTCTCTTGGAGATCCAATCCCGTCTGTGCCCGTAAAATAACCTTCAAGTTGAGCCCTTAGTTTGTCGGGGTCCGCCTCATAACTTTTCCCCGCGAAGACCGCTTCGCGAGAAGAGGCCTTTTTAAAATCCTCCTCTTTCTTTCTCAACGCCTCTTGAAACCGTTCCCCTTCGAGAAAAAGCGCACCATCCAACTGGCTGATGATCTCCTCTAATTTTTCTGTATACAGGAATTCCCCGAACCTTCTCATAAATTCCGCCTGAATATCCAGGGTCGAATGTTGACCGTCAAAAAGGGAGACAATGTAATAGAGAGGGGCCGGCAAAAAAAGGGCCTTTTCGCTGACGTTCTGCGGATCCTGAAGGCAGAGCATCGTCTGCCCGGAACTCTGGACCGGGAAGACATTGACGTTTCTGAGTCTGGGATAGTTCACAGACCGGCTCCGGGATAGACCCTCATTCTGGGCAGGGCTCACGACGGGGAAGTAATTTAGGTTTCTAACTGACCGGAGGGCTGACGATTTCTCGCTCTGCGCTTCGTGGTTCCGTATGTTTCAGCGCCAGCTCGATGGCTTCATCCATCCTCTGAATAAATTTAAAATTCATTTGATTTCGAATATGTTCAGGGATTTCTTCGAGGTCTTTCTCGTTCTTTTTCGGAAGAATGATGGTTCGGATCCCTGCTCGCATTCCTGCCAGTACCTTCTCCTTGATTCCGCCCACGGGAAGAACTAAACCTCTCAACGTGATCTCGCCAGTCATTGCAACATCGTTTCGAACCGGTTTGTTCGTGAGCAGGGAGGTGAGCGCCACGAACATGGTCACCCCGGCCGAAGGCCCATCTTTCGGAATGGCGCCCGCGGGAACATGTATGTGAATATCATTTTTTGCAAAGAAATCTTCTTCGATGCCCAGTTCTTTCGCCTTGGTTCGGACATAGGCCAATGCGGCCTGTGCGGACTCCTTCATCACATCTCCCAATTGCCCTGTCAGAGTCAGGCCCTTCTCCCCTCTCATCTTCGTCGCTTCCACGAAGATAATGTCCCCGCCCGTAGGCGTCCACGCTAGCCCCGTCGCCACACCGGGCTCGGAGGTGCGTTCTGCCACCTCGGGAAAGAATTTGACCGGCCCTAAGAACTTGTGCAGGTTGTCTGGAACGATGACCACCTTCTCTTTGATCTCTCGTGCGACATCTTTGGCCACGCCCCGGCAGACGGTTGCAATCTCTCTCTCCAAATTTCTGACCCCGGCCTCGCGGGTGTATGAACTGATGATGACCTGAAGTGCCGCATCCTGAAACTCAATGAACTCGGAACTCAACCCGTGCTCACTGATCTGTTTCGGGATTAAGAATTCCTTGGCAATCATCATCTTCTGATCTTCACTGTAGCCAGGGAGCTCGAGAGTTTCCATCCGGTCCCGGAGGGGAGGGGGAATGGTATCGAGCACATTCGCCGTGGTGATGAACATCACCTTCTGGAGATCAAAAGGAACATCGATGTAATGATCCGAGAAGGAGAAGTTCTGCTCCGGATCCAACACCTCCAAAAGCGCCGAGGAGGGATCTCCACGAAAATCCATTCCGATTTTATCCACCTCGTCGAGCATGAAAACCGGATTATTGGATCCCGCTTTTTTGATCCCCTGAATGATCCGGCCCGGCAGAGCCCCGACATAGGTCCGCCGATGTCCCCTGATCTCAGCTTCATCTCGGACGCCGCCCAAAGAGATCCGTATAAATTTTCGGCCCATCGTTCGGGCGATCGACTTTCCGAGCGAGGTTTTTCCAACCCCCGGAGGCCCGACAAAGCAGAGAATCGGCCCCTTCATATCGGCCTTCAATTTCCTGACAGCCAGGTATTCCAGTATCCGTTTTTTCACTTTTTCCAAATCATAATGATCTTCATCCAACGTCTTTTGGGCGTTGTCGATATCCAGATTGTCCTCCGTGGTTTCAGACCAAGGAAGTTCGGCCAGCCAGTCGAGATAGGTTCTGGCAACGGTATATTCCGCCGACGCAGGAGGTATCTTGGCCAGTCGGTCTAACTCTTTTTCTGCAGCCGTCAAGGCGTCGGGTGGCATCTTGGCCTTTTTGATCTTCTCTTTAAGTTCCTTGATCTCCGTTGAATGTTCATCCAGCTCTCCCAGCTCCTTCTTGATCGCTTTCAATTGTTCCCGGAGATAATATTCCCTCTGGGTTCGATCCATATCCTCCTTGACCTGCGATTGGATCTTGTTCCCCAGTTCCAGGACCTGAACCTCTTTGTTGAGGAAGAGATGAACCTTCGTCAGCCGTTCCCGGATGTCGAATGTTTCCAAGATTCCCTGTTTCTCGGTCGTCGAAATATTAAGGTTCGAGGCAATCAAGTCGGCAAGAATGGCAGGAGACTTAATGTTAGAAACCATCGTCCCCAGCTCACTCGTCAGGTAGGGAGCCAATTCAACAGCCCTTTGAAAGAGGTTCTTCAAATTCATGATGAGGGCATCGATTTCCACTCCTTGTACGAGCCCATCATCGATCACTTCACTCCGTGCCCTGAAGTAGGGTTCCCGCTGGATGTATTCTTTGATCTTAATCCTCGAGACCCCTTGAACAATCACTCGTTGACTTCCATCCAGCTCCCGGATCATCCTCAAAATCAGCGCCGCGACACCCACCGAATAAAGATCCGTCTCTTTCGGGTCTTCAATTTCAGACCTCTTTTGAGTGATCACCCCGATGATACGATCAGAATCCATCGCATCGTCGATTAATTTCACTGACTTCTTTCTGCCCACCATGATGGGCAATATTAAGTCAGGATAGAGCACAGTCCCTCTTAAAGGGAGAATCGGAAGCTCATCGGGGATTACCACCTTGTCGTCTTTTGCCTTCTCGTCTCGGTCGGCTCCCCCCCTTGGTAAAAATATCATCCTGGTCCTCCTTTAAAATTAATTACTTACCTCTTTTCTAAACTAATCATCAATGTCTCAATTGTCAATGTGGTCGAACCGGCTGGTCAAAATAAAATTATCTGCAGAGTAACATACAAGAAGGATGCCAAGTTCAACCCTTCTTTTGAAAAAATGCGAATACCCTGTCAAACCGCCTCCCCAACGAGCGGATTTCCACAAATATTGCAAACCCCCTTCTCATTGATCGTGCCAACGCAGTTTCCGTCGCGGCAGGGGACACGTTCGGAGAGATCGGTCTCCCCTTTCTCCATCTTTGCGGGTTTTCCACACCGGCAGCAGTAAAGGCTTCCTTCAGGCGTCTCTCCGCCGCACTCCGGGCAAACGACGGAAGCCAGCGTCTCACCACAATGAGGGCACTTCATATTTATTCTTCCTCCACATGAAGACTCTTGATAAAGCGATCGATATCTCGCTTGTTTCGCCTCAATTCGTACAGGAGTTTCTTGGTTCCTTCATCCGGGAAAAGGTGATTTAAGTCATAGCCCTTTTCAGGAAAGAGGGTATTGAGGTCGATCTCCCGTTTCTTTTCTTCTTTCTGATCTATTGGACCAGAAGGATCATCCTGCTCTTCCATAGAACCTCTTCCCTATATAGGACAGCGCCCCCTTTTTGTCAACCCTCGTTAGTCTTCATTCTCGATTAAGATTGATAAGTTCGGAGATATTCGTCCCGCGATCGGAGACCTCAGTAGAAATGAGCTGCCCCAACTCCGAACTCCGAATGGGACTTAGGACAAGCCGTATTGAAGCTGATAAAGTTTAAAATAAATGCCCTTCTGGGCCATCAATTCGGTATGGGTTCCGATCTCACGAACCCTCCCTTTGTGGAGGACGACGATCCTATCGGCATGCTGGATCGTGGAAAGCCGATGAGCAATGACAATCGCCGTTCTTCCTTTGAGTAATCGCGTCAATCCCTCCTGGATGAACCGTTCTGTTTCGGGATCGACATGGGAGGTCGCCTCGTCAAGGACCAAAATCTTTGGATTGACGGACAAAGCCCTTGCAAAGGCCAATAACTGCTTCTCCCCGGCGGATAATATCTGCCCTCCCTCTCCCGTCATTGTGCCAAATCCCTCGGGTAACCGGAGGATAAACTTCTCCGCATTCACCACCCGGGATACCTCTCTCACCCTTCCCCCATCGATCTCCCGATCCCCCAATCGAATATTCTCCTCGATGTCTCCCGCAAAAAGAAAGGTATCTTGCATCACCAATCCGACCTGCCTCCGAAGCTGAGTGATGTCCCACTCTCGAATATCAATCCCGTCGATCAGGATAGCCCCGTTTTCAACCTCGTAAAATCGCTCGAGGAGGTGAAGCAGCGAAGTCTTCCCGGCTCCTGTGGCGCCGACAACAGCCACGGTTTCCCCCTCACCCGCCGAGAAAGAAACATCCTTGAGGACGCGATCCTCGCCGTTATAAGAGAAGGAGACATGCTGGAATTCGACATTCCCCCTCATTTCTCCTTTCCTGGGAGAAGAAGGTCCGGTCTCGAGTCGAACCGGCTTCAAGCCCTTCTGACCTTCGTCCAGTAACGAAAAGATCCTCTCGAGGGAAGCCATGGCCGATTGCAGGATATTATACTTTTCGGAAAGGTCCCGGATCGGCTGGAAGAACATCCGGATATACGAAAGAAACGCCACCAAAACTCCAACCGTCATGGCTTCCTGGATCACCCTCCCCCCTCCGTACCACAAGAGAAGGCCGATGGCCCCTGAGCTCAGGATTTCAACCAGAGGGACAAAGAAGGCATAAATGGAGATCTGTTTCATGTTTGCCAAATAATACTTCTCGTTGATCTGCTCAAACCGCCGGCTGTTTTCTCTCTCCCTCCGAAAGAGTTGCACCACCCCGATCCCCGAAAAATTCTCGTTGAAAAAAGAATTCATCTGGGCAATCTTCAAACGGATCTCTCGAAACACATCTCTGGCTCGACGGCTGAAGACGACCGCGACGACAAAGATCAGGGGGATGACAGAAAAGGAGACCAGGGCGAGCTGCCGGTTGAGGTGAAGGAGGAGGAAAATGATCCCGACCACCAGAAGAACGTCTTTCAAAAGATTGATGAGGACAGAAGTGAACATTTCATGGACGTTCTGGATGTCATTCGTCAGCCGGGTCACCAACCTTCCTACTGGATTTCTGTCGAAAAACGAGATCGGGAGGTCCTGGACGTGGGAGAAAACCCTCATCCTGAGGTCATGCATCATTTTTTGACCCGCAAGCTCCATCGCATAGACTTGAGCGAAGTTCATCACGAAATTCATGATGAATATGAACCCCACGAGGAGGGCGATATGCAAGACGCCCTCGATATCCCTTCCTCTGAGGACAAGAAGCTCTTCTCGATTCAACTCCTTCATACGGTCGAAAGAAATGAACCATTGGGAACCCTTATTTTCAAAAAGAGAGGGATGTTTTTTTAGGAGCCTTTCCTGCTCCGGTCTTTGGGGGGTGAACAGGTAATATCGATTTTCCGTCAGAAGGCCATATTTCTGGAAGAGGGTTATCTCTTTCTTGTCCATGGATCGCAATACTTCCGGCGGGAGAAGAAATTTTCCCTTTTCTTTTTCTGGAATGAACTTGGAACCGTACTGATCCCAGAAGCGGCGCTCCCCTGGCGAGCCATCTCCTTTGAGAACGACTTCCCTCGCGGCCACGACGATGTAACGGTCGATCGCTTCTTTCGTGAGGTAGGGGATAATGAGGTCTAAACCCGCCATGATTAAGACGAATATGAGAGAAAGAACCATCAATTTCGAATAAGGCCTTAGAAACCCCCCCAGCCTGGCCATTAGTTTCAGGTCGTAGGCCTTCCCTAATTTGCCTTCTTCCATGTAGCCGAAATCAGTGTACATCGCCTGAACCTGAAAATTCGAAATTCGAATATCGAAATTCGAAACAAATCCGAATCTTCAAAATTCAAACCTCCAACCTTCTCTTAAACATTTGAGATTGGGTTATTTGATATTGCTTCGAATTTCGGATTTCGTGCCTCGAATTTAGAATTTACTCATCACTCCACTACTCCATCACTCCAATACTCCAGTATTCCATTACTCCATTGCTCCCTTACTCCATTATTTCAGCCTTATTCCTTTGCCAGTTCCTCCTCCATCTGCCTTTGCCAATAGAGGTCGGCATAAATCCCGCCTCTGGCAAGAAGGCTCTTGTGGTCCCCCACCTCCGCCACCTGTCCCTCTTCAAGAACGATAATCCGATCTGCTCTCCGCAGCGGAGCGATTCGGTGGGTGATCAGAATGCTCGTCTTTCCCCGGAGAAACTTTTCCAATCCCTCCAGGATGCGTTCTTCCGTCTGAATGTCCACTGACGAGAGGGCGTCATCCAGGATAAAGATGGGTGAATCCATAAGAATCGCACGAGCGATCGCAATCCTTTGCCGTTGCCCCCCGGATAAGGTGATTCCTCTCTCTCCGATCACGGTATTCATCCTCTCGGGAAAATCCATGACTTCATCGTAAATTTGCGCAAGCCGCGCCGCCTCTTCAATCTCCTTCTCCGTAGCATTCATTCTTCCGAAGGCGATATTCTCGCGGATGGTATCTGAGAAGAGAAAGGTATCCTGCGGCACATACCCGATTGAACTTCTCAAGACCTTCAGAGGGATGTCATGAATTTCAACCCCATCGAAGAACAGATGCCCCTGGGGTGATTCCAAGATTCTGGCCAACAGATTGCAGAAGATGGTTTTTCCGGAACCGGTCCTGCCAACCACAACGACCCTCTCACCCTCATTGACGCTAAGGGTAACGTTGCTGAGCAAAGGCTTCCCTCCATTCCCCGCAGAAAAAGTGAGCCCTTTGACGTAAATTCTTCCCTTCAATGGCCCCTGCCCCCTCGTCGACGCGTCGGCGATTTCGGGGATTTCTCCGAAAATTCGGTTGAGACGGTCCATGGAAGCGCCCCCCCGCTGGATCAGATTGACTGCCCAACCCAAGGCCATCATGGGCCACGTCAGCAGCCCGAGATAGCTCATGAAGGCCACAAGATCACCCGCTGAAATCGATTCGAGGATGGTCAATTTCCCCCCCCAGTAGAGAACGATCACCATGGAGAGATTGGACAGAAAAAGAATGACGGGGAAATACATTCCCCATACCTTGACGACGTTCAAATTCCTTTGAATATAATCCCGGCTCAGTCGAGAGACCTTCTTCTCTTCCCTTTCCTCAAGAACATAGGCTTTGATCACCCGGATACCTGAAATGGCCTCCCTCACCCTTTCGGTCAGTGAGGCGAACGCCTTCTGAACCATTTCAAACCGGTGATGGATTGTCCGGCTGAAGAGAAGGGTAATCAGCGTAATGAAGGGCATGGGAAGAATAGCGAAGAGAGTTAATTTGGGGTGGATATAGACCATAAAAAAAATCGTCAAGACTCCTAAGGTAATCGTATCCGCCAAGAACACGACTCCCAGTGACATCGCCATCCGAACGGCCTCGACATCATTAGTGGCATGAGCCATCAGATCCCCTACCTTGGTGCGGGAGAAATAGGAAAAGGAAAGCGTTTGAAGGTGAGCAAAGAGACGGTCTCTGAGTGCCTTTTCGATTCGACGCGCCGTTCCCAGAAGGAAGTACCTCCAGACGTATCGAAGAGTGCCAATACCCAAAGCAAGAAGCAGGACTTCTAATCCATAGATCAGCAAACGAGAATGAGAAACAGTGCCCAGGGTGAGGTCATCGATCGCGTATTTGATGACCCTTGGAATGAAGAGTTGGAGGATGTCAACGATGAGGAGAGCGATGAGTCCGATCGAGATCCGCCATCGGTTCTCTATGAAATCATTCTGAAGAGTTCTAAAGGCCCTCATTTTCTCTCACTTTCTTACCTTCAAATTTTATAAACCAACCTTCCTAAAGTCAACTCTTCGACTCCTCAACTAAAAGGCCGGGGCTGCCTTTGACCCGAGTCCTTCGATTGAACTCAGGCCCTTGAGCCTGTCGAAAGGCTAACGCAGAAGGGCCCGAGGTTACCCCGAGCCTTGCCTTTTTCCCCATCCTGAAGGGCGTAGCTTCGCGCATTCGAGGGTGGACGAAATCTCCTGGAGGGCAGGGAACGACTTCCTGATTTTGGCCGGGAGAGAAAAGAATGAGATTTTGGCAGAAGGTCTCTCAGACCTTAAAATCGGATAAGTTCTGAAGAAATTCGAAGCGTGATCAAAGAGAAGCAACAAAAAAGACAGAGATTCCTTGTCATTAGGTCGATAGGTCCTTAGTCATTGAATGACATAATTACAGAGTAACTTAATGACTCTCAGTATATGGAAAAAGGCGCTATGCTTTCTATGCTTTGCGACTTAGGTCGCCTTGATGACGTTGGTCGCCTGAGGCCCTTTCGGGCCGTTGGCAATCTCGAACTCCACCTCCTCTCCTGCACGAAGAGATTTAAAACCATCCCCTGTGATCCCTGAATAGTGGACAAATACATCATCGCCGCCGGGTTGCTCGATAAACCCATATCCCTTCTTTGTGTCAAACCACTTCACAACGCCTTTTGCTGTCAAGATCGTTGCCCTCCTTTTCAAAACGGTCTTTACAGCGGCATTTGATATCATTAATCAATTTAGATGTCAAGATTTTTGTCTCACTTGAAAAATCTCTCTCTTGAGGACCTGTTTGCGGAAGGCTGGGACTGAGGAGTTGGGGGCAAACCTTCTTTGGACTGGCTGATCGTTTTTGGTATTCTGCTCCTGCAAAAAAGATTGGGGGATTGCGGCAACTTGCCTCTATCTGGAGCCACTCGTTATATGGATCGGAGAATATTTTCTTTCGAATCCGATAAGATTGCTCAACCCAAAAATCATTTAAGTTCAAAAAAAAATATATTATTTCAAAATGTTATAAATTTATGAGTCTCTTGACTTAGGTCAAGGTAAAAGATTTATGGATAAGTTAGTTTATAATTAAAATAACCTACGGGAGGTAAAACCATGGCAACGAGAAAGATTGTGAGGATTGACGAGGAGAAATGTAATGGGTGCGGTCTCTGTATTCCCAACTGTGCGGAAGGGGCCCTTCAGATTGTTGATGGGAAAGCGAAGTTGATGAGCGAGAAGTTCTGTGATGGTCTCGGAGCCTGTCTCGGACATTGTCCAGAAGATGCCATCACCGTCATTGAAAGAGAGGCTGAAGAATTCGATGAAAAGGCAGTGGAAATTCATCTCTATAAGCAAAAAGAACCTCATCTCCAAGCTAAATCTCAACCTGTTTTCGCCGGATGTCCTTCTTCGAGGGCAATGCATTTCAGGGTTGCTGAAGCTAAATCCGAACCAGCTTCTGCGACGCCCAACGTCACCCAGCTCTCTCACTGGCCTGTCCAGCTGAAACTGGTGCCAATCAACGCTCCCTACTTTCAAGATGCAGATCTCCTGATCGCGGCGGATTGCGTTCCATTCGCTTATCCGGATTTTCATCGCGACTTCCTAAAAGGAAAAGCCGTCGTTGTGGGTTGCCCAAAGCTGGACGACATTCAATACTATAAGGAAAAATTGACAGAGATCTTCAAGGCGAATTCCATCAAGAGCATTACCCTCCCCCACATGGAGGTTCCCTGCTGCTTCGGATTGGTCAAAGTCACAGAGGATGCGCTTGCAGCATCAGGTAAAAGAATCCCTCTGAAGAAAGTGAAAATTGGCATCCGTGGAGATATCAAACCCGAGGAGCAAGCGGGAGCGTCTCAACGGCCTCGCATATTTGCTCATTCACACTAGACAACCCAATCGGATGGGGAGATAGCAAGTTTGAGAGGCGGGGAATTGGTTATCGCAAGACGGACATTACCTCATAAAGAAAGGATATTCCGCTGAAGCCCAACTCCGAGCTGGGGATGGAGCAGTTCGGAGCCTGTACAGGTGAAGGGAATAAGTACTAATGTTGTTTCCACGGATTTGATCCTAATCTCATGCAATTTGGGGAAGTAATCCTTTTTTTTGGTAAGAAGGTTGGCAAGGTGAATTTTAAGACTTCCGGCCGCACTTTCTTCAGAAACTGTGACAGGATGAAGCAAGGCCCTTGGCAGAACGGTTTCCATCTCTTCTGTCTGCTGAAACAGGGTCATCTGCTTTGACAGCCTGAGAAAGAGACTGGGGGGTACCTTAAAGGCAGGGGCCCAGAAGTAAACCTCCTGCCCCTCCCATTCCGGCTGGATCATTTTGGGAAGGTTGGCTGCCCGCGCAAGATCAGCATACGATTTCAGCTCCATCCCTTTGACGGCCACTCTCATCCTCCAGAATGGAAGATAAACCGGCGAATCCACTTTTCCCGGCATCACCTTGAAATTACCGGCCACCAACTTACCGGGCGAAGGATTCCACACAGCGTTGCAAACCGTGCAAAAGAGGAAGAGGCTCTCTCGCCCTCCCTGGAGCATGTTTCCGCAGTTGGGGCAAAGCGTTGATAAAGTATTAATCTGCCAATGGTCAGGCACCCCCGACAGAGCTTCTTCAAGAACCAGTTCTTTTTCCGGACCGATCACTTTCCCAAGGATCCCGTCAATCACCTCACCGTTCCTTATAAAAACGGGAAAGAAGATCAAGCTTCCAAGTTCTCCGATGAATTCACCGTCAAACGGCGGGAGACTTTGAAGACTCTTCTCAAGAACCTCAAATTGATTCTGAATCCGAAGGATCGCTTCCTGGAGAAGCATCTGAGGCTTGATAAACGTCCCCTGAATTTCGCCTGAGGCGAAGCGCATCTTCAAGGCTTGGGGCTTGATTCCAAGCGTTGCGGGAAGCTTCCGGTGAGAGTAAGCAAGAAGTGTTGCATCGAGGATTCGATGCTGAACTTCAAACGGAATGACGGAGTAGGCAACACCTTTGAACCGCCAATAGGGAACAAATATCAGGTTCTCCGAGGTGGCTTTCAGCGCGGGAAGACAGTAACAGAATTGATTGGGGGTCCAGAGATAGAGC
>Ga0335070_10000834_pt1 | contig 35388 bp, 28 predicted proteins | sample Lox_Sample_13_FD_206722 | JGI IMG/M metagenome (GOLD analysis project Ga0335070, IMG submission 206722) | Soil microbial communities from Loxahatchee National Wildlife Refuge, Florida, United States - Lox_Sample_1.3 | ecosystem: Environmental > Terrestrial > Soil > Wetlands | place: USA... | reverse complement strand
AATGCGCTTGCCGGCGAGATCCTCGCCCTTCCATTGCGGGGCCTTCAGAACGTGCTTGAGAAAGGCGCGAAAGCGGGGATGGTTTCGCGTCTCGAATTCCGAAAAGCCTTCTTCGAGCTTGCCCATGCCGATGAGGCAGATCGATCGCGAATGCGTGGTTTCGAGCCGCTCGGCCGGATCGACGACCGTTTCGAGCGCCCGGTCGTACGACGCCAGCGCTTCGTCCAGCCGCCCGAGATGGGAATAGGCGTAACCGAGATTGTGATGCAGGCGGGCGAATTTTGGCTCGAGCCGCACGGCTTCGTTGTAGAAAACGAGACTTTCTTCGACCCGACCGTTCTCCGCCAGCACCGTCGCCAGCGAATTCCAGAGAATGGCTTCGTTGGGCATGCGGTAGATGGCGGCGGTGAGCGTATCGATCGCCTGGTCCGGCGAGCCGAGATCGCACTGAATGCTGCCTAGATTGTTGTAGCCCAGCGGACTGTCGGGACAGCGCGCGATGTAAAGGCTGAACATGCGCGCTGCGCCTTCGTTCTGCTTGAGATTCCAGGCGATCAATCCGAGATTGATCAGCAGTTCGGCGTCGTCGGGGTCGAGCTGGAAGGCGCGCTCATAGGTGACGAGCGCCTTGTGGATGTGGCCCATCCGTTCCAGCGCCATGCCGAGGACGTGGTAGGCCTTCGCGTTGGTGTCGTCGGCGTTGCTGGCTTCAAGGGCGAGCTTGCCGGCGCGCACGATGTCGCCGCGGCGCCACGAGACGATGGCGCGGCGCAGAATCCCGTTGGACCTGCGCCGGGCGAGCGCGGCCGACACCTCATCCTGAAGCGCTTCCAGTTTTGCGAGCGCCTGCATCTTGGCGTCGACGCCGACAAGCGAGTCCATGGACGGTACGGGTTGAGGCCGCGACATGCCGGAGAATCCTGTCTTTTCCAGCCGCCATAAGAACTTGTTTATGCTTAATCATCCGTGAAGCAGGGTGGGGCAAACGCAAGGAATTTGTTAACCGAGACGGCGCTAACTTGGCCTCGACGAACACGCGCCCGCCGACCGGAGAAACGCTCGATGCCTCTCAAGCTCTCGCTCAAGCCCGGTGAGAAATTCGTCCTGAACGGCGCCGTCCTGACGAATGGAGACAAGCGCATCAGCCTCGTAATCCAGAACAAGGCCTGCGTCTTGCGCGAAAAGGACATCATGCAGCCGAACGAGGCGAACACGCCCGCGCGCCGCATCTATCTGCCCATCATGATGATGTACCTCGATCCGGAGTCCAGCGAGGAATATTACAACGACTTCGCATTGCGCATGACCGAGTTCATGGGAGCCGTGCAGCATCGCCAGACGCTGGCGACCTGCATCGACATCAGCCGCGATGTCATGACGGGCAGCTATTACAAGGCGCTGATGTCGTGCCGCAAACTCTTCGAATATGAGCAGGAACGATTGAACTATGACCTTGAAAGCCTACCGAGACACGCAGCGGGTTACTGAAGATCCGCGAGCGACGGAATACCGCCTGTTCGGCCAGGTCACGGGCGCGCTGATCAACGCCCAGAAGTCGGGAATGAATGGAGGCCCTTTGGCCGAAGCGGTGGACTGGAACCGCACCCTCTGGCGCACGCTGGCGGCCGATTGCATGGACGACCGCAACTCGCTGACGCACGATGTGCGCGCCAAGATCGTGTCGCTCTCGCTCTGGGTGAGCAAATATTCCAAGGAAGTCACCCGCAAGGGCGCGCCGCTCGATCCGCTGATCGAAGTGAACCGCACGATCATGCAGGGGCTCCAGGGCGCCGCCTGACCGGTTCCGCCGAACATCCGCAAAAGGGCCGGCTCGGCGACGGGTCGGCCTTTGTGCTTTTTGCCCGTCGGTAAAATGTGCCTAATCCCCGGTGCGCCGTGACAGCATATAATTTAGTTCTTTCAACAGGTTAGATGATTTATTTTCGTGCCCATTCTGGCACGCGGCTTGCGAAGTCGTTGGCGGAGCAATTCCAGGCTTCAGACGCGCAAAACGCCGTCACCCACCAGAATGGAGAATGCAATGTCCTTTAGCGTCAACACGAACCCAGGCGCACTCATTGCGCTGCAGAACCTTAGTCAGACTCAGGCACAGCTGGCGAATGCCCAGAACCAGATCAACACTGGCCTGAAAGTTTCTTCGGCTCGCGATGACGGCGCGATCTTCGCGATCGCCCAGAATCAGCGCGCTTCCGTGGCCGGCTATGCCTCCGTCATCGCCAGCCTCAACAACGGCTCGTCCGCTATCGACGTCGCGCTCTCCGCGGGTCAGTCGATCTCGGATCTCCTGATCCAGCTCAAGACCAAGGCCCTTTCGGCTGCGGACGCGGCGCTGGATACGGCGAGCCGCCAGGCCCTGAACTCGGACTTCACCGCTCTGCGTGACCAGATCACGACGATCGTGAAGAATGCCGTGTTCAATGGCGTCAACCTGGTCGATGGTTCGACGAAGCAGATTACGGCGCTGGCGTCTTCGGACGGCTCGCGCCGCATTACGACGTCGGCCCAGAACCTCAGCCTCTCGGGCTCGATCGTCACGATCACCTCGACGGCCACGATCTCGACGCAGAGCAAGGCCTCTGCGCTGATCGCGACCATCCAGACCTCGCTGAACAACGTGGACTCCGCTCTCGCCCAGCTTTCTTCGGGTGCGGCGAAGTTCTCGATCCAGGCGACGTTCTCCCAGAAGCTGTCCGACACGCTGACCACTGGCATCGGTCAGTTGGTGGACGCCAACCTGGCTCAGCAGAGCGCCTTGTTGCAGTCGCTGCAGGTCAAGCAGCAGCTCGGCGTTCAGGCCCTGTCGATCGCCAACCAGGCGCCGCAGACAATCCTGTCTCTGTTCCGTTAGAACAACATCTGACGAAGGGCGGCGCCGCGTGCGCCGCCTTTTTTTTCGGCGCGACTAGGCAAAACTTTCCCGCCGCCCGGCAAAAAATTCCGCATCGCGGGCAGAAAGTGCCTAATAGCGAAAAGACAGACCAAATTTTACCGGGTCATGTTTTCCCGGGCCTTCGAAAAATCGATGGTTAGAAATTCCTGAATCCCGTTCGGCACGGCGCTTGCCAGAGAGGGTGTGGGCAAAAAGCCCATGAGCACAACGCTCGAGCAAACCAGAACGGAGACTCCAATGTCCTTCAGCGTCAACACGAATCCGGGCGCACTCGTTGCCCTTCAGAACCTCACGGCGACCCAGTCACAGCTGGCCAACGCCCAGAACCAGATCAACACCGGCCTGAAAGTTTCTTCGGCTCGCGATGACGGCGCGATCTTCGCGATCGCCCAGAATCAGCGCGCTGCGGTTGCAGGCTATTCTTCGGTCATCGCCAGTCTCAACAACGGCACGTCCGCCATCGACGTCGCGCTCTCCGCGGGTCAGTCGATCTCGGACCTCCTGATCCAGCTCAAGACCAAGGCCCTTTCGGCTGCGGACTCTTCGCTGGACACGGCGAGCCGTCAGGCCCTGAACTCGGACTTCACCGCTCTGCGTGACCAGATCACGACGATCGTGAAGAACGCCGTGTTCAACGGCTTCAACCTGGTCGACGGTTCGACGAAGCAGATCTCGGCTCTGGCGTCTTCGGACGGCTCGCGCCGCATCACCACGTCGGCCCAGAACCTCAGCCTCTCGGGCTCGATCGTCACGCTCAAGTCGACGGCCACGATCTCGACGCAGACCAAGGCTTCGGCGCTGATCGCGACCATCCAGACCTCGCTGAACAACGTGGACTCCGCTCTCGCCCAGCTTTCTTCGGGTGCGGCGAAGTTCTCGATCCAGGCGACGTTCTCCCAGAAGTTGTCCGACACGCTGACGACCGGCATCGGCAACCTGGTGGACGCCAACCTGGCTCAGCAGAGCGCCTTGTTGCAGTCGCTGCAGGTCAAGCAGCAGCTCGGCGTTCAGGCCCTGTCGATCGCCAACCAGGCGCCGCAGGCCATTCTGTCTCTGTTCCGCTAAGCCTGACGACGGCGGGGTTAACGCCCCGCCGTTTTCATCGGACGCGGAAAGGCCGAAAAAATCGGCCGTTCGCCCCGGGGCGAAGGGAAAACTGCTGGTGGGCAGTCCTGACGGACGAAAGCGGACGATGGCCGGGGGGCCATCGTCCGTTTTCTTTTGTGCGATGGGTTAGAGGCGGACGCCGCTGACGCCGAACCGGAAGCGCCGCTCGCGCGGCTGGTCGGCGCCCGGCTTGCGCGTATCGTCCAGTTCCAGCGCCGACAGCATCAACTGGCAGAACAGGCTGCCACCCGCCGAACGGTGTGTCAGCAAACCCAGCGGCGCGGCGACCGTGCGATCGACATCCACGCGCACGCGCGTCGTGTCGTCGCCGAGTTCGGCCCAGCCTTCCGTCATGCCCAGCCCGTGCGCGGACGAAACGAGGAACGATACGGGCGCGCCGTGATCGACCGTCTCACCGCCGAGCGCAAATGTTTCGGTGGCGAATCCGCCGTTCGTCGTCGTCAATGTCAGCCTGTCGGTGTCGAACGCGTCGGGCAGCAGCGTGACGTGTCCGAAGCGCAGGCTCCCTTTGCCCCATTCCTGCCAGCGAAAGACGATGTCGAATTCGACGCGCGGCGTATCATGGCTGAAACGCAGCGTCTTTTCGATCATACCCTTCGCGGTTTCTATTCTGCCGAAAACGACGACGTCGCCGTTCGCTTCGGTCCATCTGCGGGTTTCCGCCCACTCCAGATCGGTGACCTTGTGTTCGCCCGGCGCCTCGAAGACGCAGTCGCCGGTGTACCAGTCGGCCTGCAGCGTGATGTCGTCGAAATGGCCGTGCGGCAGACCGCCGACCGCCGCCTGCGCGTGATTGGCGAAGTGAAGCTTGTCGAGCGCGAGGCCGCGCCGGCGGTCGAGGCGCGCCGTGAGCGAAGGCGTTTCGATGTCGATGTAGCGCGACGGGATCGCTTCGCCTTTCCTGCGCGCCGGCGCCGGCGTTGCGGCGATGGGCCAGCGCGCTTCGGCTTGGTGCAGCCGCTCCAGAAAAGCCGTCCAGCGCCGGTCCGTGATGTGGGTGCGGAAGTCGCTCGACCAGAGATAGCAAAGCTCACGCCAGGCGGAACGATCCGCAGCGCCCGCGCGCATGCCGCGATAGATGCGCTCGCAGGCGGTATTGATGCCGAGATTGTCCCGGCCCGTCACCGCCCAGCGCGCCAGATTGTATTTGCGCTGCTTTTTGACGGGCACCGGACAAGAAGCGGTTTCCAGGCGGAGCATCTGGCCCGCGTCCTGGTGCGTCTCAAGGGCCAGCACGTCGCTCGGGGCAACGAGGGAAAACTCGCGTGTCAGCGCATCGAAGGCGGACTCCAGCCGCGCCCATTCGCTGTCGCCTCCCAGCCGTTCCTCGCTCTTATAGCGGCCCGGCCGGAAGTCGAAGATTTCCGCATCGCTCGCATAGGCGCAGAGCGCGCGCGTCGTCGGAGCCGCGCGTCCCCGGACATAATCCATATACGCGTCGAGTTCGATGTCGCGGTGCGCGAAGCGCTGCAGCTTCTGGAACGCGACCGTGTTCGTCCACACCAGCGCAATCGAACGTCCGTCTGCGCCCCGCGCATATTGCGGAAGATAACGCGTCTCGGATGGCCATTCGGGATGCGCCGCGCCCGGATTGTCCCAGTCCATCGCAAGCGCGCCATAGCCGGCATCGAGATAGAGGCCGACAAGTCCGCTGGAATAGGCCTGTTCGTTGACGAGCGCGATTTTCGGCCTGGCGCCGAGAAGACGCTGGTAGACCTCGTTGCCGATCTCGAGATTGGCCTGCGTCACGCGGGCGGGCACCAGCGGCCCGATCATCTGCGTATAGCCCGAGCCGATCAGTTCGATGCGTTTCGCCGCCAGAAGCTTTTTTGCCTTCCGGATCCATGACGCGTCGCGCGCCGTTATTTCTTCGAGGGTGAAGCCCGTCGCTTCGATCCCGATCGGTCCGAATTTCTCCGCCAGCCGCAACAGGGGCCAATAGCAGCGCTCGATGACCTCGCTGCGCTGCTCCTCCTCGATGGACGAGAACGCCAGGTTGAGATGAAAGAGGGCAAAGAGCCTCAGCGTACCGCTGGCGACGGACAGGTCGCGATTGTGGAGAGGCGCGTTCATGCGGTCGTGATCTTCAGGCAGGCGAGTGCATCGTTCGCGGCCCGCAGCGCGTCGTCGCGGGAGGATCCGGTGGTGAGGACCATGGCGGCAGACGGACGCTTATCGCCGGCGGACGGAATGATGTCGCCGGGCTTGGCGGTGACGATGATCTCGCTCACGCCCGCGATCTTGCGCGCTTCGTCGTCGCCGGCGACCGAGACGACCTTTCCCGCCGGCGGAAAGGCATAGCGCTGGATGACGGGCGTCGAATGGGTCGGCGTCAGCTCTTGCGGCGTGACGTTTTCGCCGAGCGCCACCTTGATCGCGGCGCCGATGAAGTCGACACTCGTATTGAGCGGGATTTCCCGCGTGCAGAAAAAGCCGCCGGACAGCCGCGCGGCGAGTTCGATGACATGCGGTTCGCCCGCATGCACGACGATGTCGCCCTTGACCGTGCCGTGGGTCACGCCCAGCGCGGCCGCCGCACGCGCGACCACGTCGCGGACTCTGGCCTGCGTCTCCTCGGGCAGACGACTCGGAAGATCGCCGCCATTCTCGATGAAGAACGGCGCGTATCGGTCTAGATATTCGTAGTTCCGGTCGGAAAATCCGGGCGTGTAGCAGACGCCGTCGACGATCACCGATTCGGTCGAGACCTGCGGACCGTCCAGATACTGCTCGACCATGACGCGTTCGCTGGGCGAATGGGAGCGCGCGAACCAGAATGCCTTGTCCAGGTCGGCGACTTGCGCGACGCGCTGAACGCCGCGCGATCCGCGGCTGTCGACCGGCTTGATGACGAGGTCCCGGCCGCGTTCGATGGCGATGCGCTGGAGCGCTTGCGGCGTTTCCACTTCGCGGAACCAGGGCACAGGCACGCCGCGCTCCGAAAAGCGCTGCTTCATGGCCAGCTTGTCGCACGCCAGTCCTGCGGTTTCGAGCGAGATGCCGGGCAGCCCGAGGCGGTTGGCGACCGTCGCCGCGGTGACGGGCGCGTCGGCGGCCACGCAGATCACGCCGTCGATGCGCCTGATCTTGCGGCTGAAGCGCTCTGCCGCGGCTGCCGTCTCGCTGGCGCCGTAGACATCGGCGATCAGGCAGGAGTCGGCGAAGCCAAAGCCCGGTGCCTGATGATCGCGATCGGAGACGACCACATAGTGCCCCATCTCCTTTGCGCGTCGCGCGGCGTCGGCAGCTTCGATTCCGCCGGAAATGATGAGAAGCGTTTTCGCCATCAGAAATACAATCCGCCGTTGACGTTGATGGTCTGCGCCGTGACGTAGGACGACGCCTCGCTCGCCAGGAAGACGACGGCGTCGGCGACTTCGTCGGTACGGCCAAGCCGTTTCAGCAATATGGCTTCCGCCGCCTTCTGGACGCTGGCCGCCTGCAGTCCTGCGTTGCCCATCTCCGACGCGATCAGGCCCGCGGCGACGACATTCGAGCGCACGTTCATCGGTGCGCCGAAGCGCGCAATGACCTGCGCCAGTGAAATCAAACCGGCCTTCGATGCCGCGTAATGCGCCGTGCGCGGACCGCCATATTGGCCGCTGACCGAACCGATATGGACGATGCTGCCGCCGCCGGCGTCGGCCAGGAGAGGCAGGAACGTCTGGGCGCAGACGAAAGGACCCTTGAGGTTCGTGTCGAGAATCGTATCCCAGTCTTCGTCGACGATCTTGTCGAAATCGGTCGGCTTGTTGATTCCCGCATTGTTCACGAGAATCGAGATCTTCCCGAACCCGGATGCTTCGCGCGCCACCGTCGCGACGCTGGCGCGATCGGTCACGTCCATCGCATAGGCGGCCGCCCGGCGGCCCAGAGCGCGGATATCTTCGGCGACCGCGTCGGCTTCGCCGCGCTTTTCCCGATAGGTCAGAACGACATCGGCGCCGGCCTGGGCAAGCCTGATGGCGATGGCGCGGCCGATGCCGCGGCTGCCGCCGGTGACGACGGCGTTTCTGCCGGCCAGCGAAAAGCGGTTCATCTGAAGTTCTTTCTGCGTCCCGAGATGCGCTGCTTGCGCGCGATGGCGCGCTTGGCGGCGCGCACGATGTGCGGCGCGGTGAGGCCGAACTGTTCGGCGAGCTCTTCGGGCTCGCCCGATGCGCCGAACACGTCCTTCACGCCGACGAATTCGATCGGCGTCGGACGCGTGGACGCGAGCGATTCGGCGACCGCGCTGCCGAGGCCGCCGAAGATGTTGTGATCCTCGCAGGTGACGATGGCGGAGGTTTCGCTCGCGCAGCGGGCGAGCAGGGCGCCGTCGATCGGCTTGATCGTCGGCATGTTCACGACGCGCGCCGCGATACCTTCGTTGGCGAGAAGTGCTGCGGCTTCGAGCGCGCGCGTCACCTCGACGCCGCAAGCGACGAGCGTGACGTCGTCGCCCTGACGCAGGATCTGACCCCTGCCGATTTCGAAGCGATGCTCTTCGCCGAACAGGCGCTGTGCCGGGCTGCGGCCCGTGCGCATATAGACCGGACCGTCGAACTCCAGGATGGCGCGGGTCGCCTGAGCCATCTCGATCGGGTCGGCGGGCGAGATCACGGTCATGCCGGGAATGGCGCGGAACGCCGCGAGATCTTCGAGCGACTGGGCCGAGCCGCCGTCGGGACCGACGTCGAGGCCCGGGTGGCTCGCCACGATCTTGGCATTGCGCCGCGCATAGGCGAGCGACAGTCGGGCCTGTTCGACCGCGCGCAGGCAGAAGACGGCGAACGTCGTGACCACCGGGATGAGCCCGACCGCGGCGAGACCGCCTGCGGCCGCCATCATGTTCTGTTCCGCGATGCCGAACTGGAGCAGGCGCTCGGGATGGCTCTTGCGGAAATGATGCACGCCCGTGCCGCCCGCTATGTCGGCGTCGAGCACGACGACGTTGGGAAACTCGTCGGCCAGGCCGGAAAGGGCCTTGCCGAAGGCTTCGCGCAGGGAATCGCCGCTCGTCGCGATCAGGGCGGGGGCTTCAGCGGCCATCGACATCCAACAGCTCCTTGATCTCGTTGCGACTCGCGCCGAGCGATTCCAGCGCTTCCTCGGCCTGTGCGCGCGTCAGCTTCACGCTGCCGTGCCAGGTCGGGATATTCTCCATGTACGAAACGCCTTTGCCCTTGATCGTATGCGCGATGATCACCGAAGGGCGGTTGCGCGTGGCGCCCGCGCGGCGAAAGGTTGAAAGAATCTGCGCGATGTCGTGACCGTCGATTTCGGCGATGGCCCAATCGAAGGCGCGCCACTTCGCGGCGAGCGGCTCCAGCCGCATGATCGCATCGTTGCGGTTGTCGCTTTGCAGCTTGTTGTAGTCGATGATGGCGCAGAGATTGTCGAGCTGGTGATGGGCGGCGCACATGGCGGCTTCCCACACTTCGCCCTCCTGCAGCTCGCCATCGCCGAGCAGCGTGTAGACGCGGGCGGTGCTGCGCTGCAGCTTGAGACCCATTGCCATGCCCAGAGCGACCGAGAAACCCTGCCCGAGCGAACCCGTGCTGGTTTCAACCCATGGCAGGTCGAGGACGTGCGGGTGGCCCTGATAGGGACTGTTCAGCTTGCGCAGGGCGAGCGCGGCCTTGGCGTCGCAAAAGCCGTAATGCGCGCCAACCGCGTACAGCGCCGGCGCGGCATGTCCCTTGGAGAGGACGAAACGGTCGCGATGCGGATCGTCGAGCCCCGACGGCCAGAAATTGAGCTCGGCCCCGAACAGGCAGGCGAGCAGGTCGGCGCTCGACATCGCGCCGCCGGGATGTCCCGACCCTGCGTGATAGATGGAGGCGATCGAGTGCTTGCGCACGAAAGCCGCGGCGTCGGCCAGCGCTTTTTCGAGGTCCTGCGCCGGTGTCTGGGCGGGCTCTTCGCTGATCGATCGAAGGTTGAGCGCCATGGTTGCTCCTATGCCGCCAGGCGTCTGCGCGCGCGGCTGAGTAAGTCGGAATAGAGGATGATTTCGGCGCCGGGGGTCAGGTGCCGGACCTCGGCCGCGATCTCGCTTGCGAAATCGCGCGACATCACGACGACGACGCCGGGTTTCGACTCGGCGAGATGTTCGGGCCCGGTCAAGGCGCAGCCGTGCCGCTCGCCGACATGGGCCTTCAAATGCTTGTCCACCAGCACGGTGAGCGCGCTTGCGTCGAATTTTCCATAGGTCACGAGCGAATCGAACAGCCGCCCGGCGCCCCACATCGCCATGCGCCGCGGCGCCAACGACAGCAGTTCCGCCGCGACCGATGTGAGCGCGGCGAGGTTGCGCGCGCGATTGGCGACATAGGTGGCGATCAGGTCCTGGGCATATTCGACTTCCTGCAAGTCGGTGCCGGCGCCGAACGGTTTGCCACCGTTCTTGCGCGCGACGTAGAACAGGTTGCTTCGATCCTTGAAATCCGGGTGCTCCAGAATCGTGAAGCCGGCCGCTTCGATCATGCGCGTCAGCGTCCGCTCCGAGAAATGATAGAGATGTTTGTCGATGAACCATTCCTCGACGATGTCGTCGCTGGCGAGCAACGCCGTGTTCGGCGCATCGAGGATCAGAATGCCGCCTTCCTTCAGCACACGGTGATGGTCGATCAGCGTGCGCTGCGGATGGATCAGATGCTCGATCGTGTGGCAGGAGTGGACGACGTCGAAGCGGCGCGTTTCCAGCGCCACATGTTCGATACGGTCCTCGATGAGTTGCGTGCGCGGCAGACCGGCGCAGGACGATGCCACCCGCTCGTCGGGCTCGACGGCGGCCACATGAGCGTTCGGCGCCGCCTCGAGAAAGGCGCGCACGAAGCTGCCGCGGTTGGAGCCGACGTCGAGCAACGCGATGTCGCTGTCGAGATCGGCGTGACGGCGAACGGCGTCGAGGGCGATTCTGGTGCGGAATCCTTTTCCGTAGCGCACATTGCCCCAGTCCGCGCCGCTTGAGACGGCTGCAGGCGCGCGTTCGGCGCGATCGATGCGCGGAAGACTCTGCAGCAATCCGCAGACGCCGCAGAGATAGACCGTAAGGCCGCGAGTCGATTTTTCAGGCTTGTAGATCGGTTCGAGCGCGTTGCGGTTGCAGAGGTCGCAGGTGTCGGTCATGTGATGGCCCGGGAATAATCCGGTAACCATCTTTGTCCATGCGCCGTTAATAATTCACTACGTACTCGGCGCGTTCTGCGTATCCAAGGCGGCTCATCATTTCGCCGGCGATCGCATCGAAACGCGCGCGCTCGCGTTGGTCGAGCAGGCGGTCCTGCGGCTTGTTCACGTTGTGCGGTTTCGCGAAGACTGCAAAGGCGTCGGGCGCGTAAGGAAGCTTAAGAAAGTCATAAAGTCCCTTCACCGCAGCCGGAGATTCGCGCAGCTCTTCGAGGCGAACGAAGATGTGCCGTTCACGCGGCAGTGTGGCGAGCGAGCGGATGATGACGCCGTTGATTTCCGCCCAATGCCAGCAGATGCGCTCGAACTGGGAATAGGAGCGGAAGGCGCGCGCCAGCGGATCGTCCCGCCGCGGCACCGGCCACCAATATTTCTTTTCCGGCGGCGGCGCGGGCGTATGCGAAGGATCGTCGTAATGCGCTTGCATGATGCGGGTGGAACGGTCGTCGTAGCACTCCGCGCCGAGCTTGCGGAAATAGGATCCCGCCACCTTGCGGCCATCGCGCACCAGGTGCACGAACTTCGCCGACGGCAGCAATTGCGCCAGTTCCGGTATCAGCCAGGAGAGTTTGTTCGAACTGTCTCCCCAATGCGCGGCCGCGCTGTAGCCGATCGCGGCGACGTGCGTCTGGGTCAATGTTTTCAAGGCTGTTTCGGCATCGACGAGGCCGAGATAGCGGCGCACGGCGAGCGGCTGGGTGATCTGGACCATGTATTCGTGCTGCATGTCGGCGACGGGCGTCAGCGCCTTGTGCAGCATCGCGGTTCCGGACCGTCCGCTCGAAACGATGAAGAAGGGCTGGGTCGTATCGCTCATGGCTACAGCAAGTCCGCGCGTCCGGCACTCGGCCGTTCACGATTCTCTCCGGAATTGCGGGATTTTGCGGTTGCGGCGGCCATCTCGCCCCTCGTCGTTAACTCTCTTTTAGCCATGCGGGCTTTAAAAACCGTTAAGAGTAGGGAACGACGCATGGCACGCGCGCCGATTTTCATCGCCGAAGCCTCCAGCAATCACGATCGCGATCTCGGCCGCGCGCTGGCCTTCGTCGACGCCGCCGCCGACGCGGGTTGTGACGCGGTGAAGTTTCAACTGTTCAAGATAGACCGCATGTTCGCGCCGGAAATCCTGTCGCGCAGCGCCAAGCATCGCGCCCGCGCCCAGTGGGAATTGCCGCGCGCCCATCTCGGCCCGCTCGCCGATCGCTGCGGCCAGCGGGGCATCCAGTTTTCCTGCACGCCGTTCTACCTGGAAGCGGTGGCGGAACTCCTTCCCTATGTCGATTTCTACAAGATCGCTTCCTATGAGCTGCTGGTGACGCCGCTGCTGGAAGCCTGCGCGGCGACGCAAAAGCCGATCGTGCTGTCGACCGGCATGGCGACGATGGACGAGATCGTCGCGGCGGCCGAAACCCTCAAGCGCGCCGGCGCCGTCGACCTGACGCTGCTGCATTGCGTTTCCGCCTATCCGACGCCGGCGTCCGAAGCCAACCTTTCTGCCATCGCCGCGATCCGCGACGCCACCGGCTGCAAGGTCGGCTGGTCCGATCATACGCGCCGCCCCGCCGTGATCGAACGGGCGGTCCATCGCTGGGGCGCGAGCGCCGTCGAGTTCCATCTCGATCTGGAAGGCAAGGGCGCGGAATATGAATCGGGCCATTGCTGGCTGCCCGAAGAAATCGCGCCGGTCATCGCGCGCATTCGCGAGTCACTCGTCGCCGACGGTTCCGGATTCAAGGGACCGCAGCCCTCCGAATTGTCGGACCGCGAGTGGCGCGCCGACCCCGCGGACGGCATGCGTCCGCTTCGCCATGTGCGGCAGGCATGGGAGCCGGCCGCTTGAATCCGGCCGAGAACGTCCGGCCCCACATTGTCGCAATCATTCAGGCGCGCATGGGATCGACCCGTTTGCCGGGCAAGGTGCTGCGGCCGATCGCCGGCCAACCCCTGCTCTGGCACATCGTGCATCGGCTCAGAAAGTCCAGGCTGATCGACGACGTCGTGGTCGCGACGACGACCAATCCGCTGGACGACGCCATCGTCGAGTTCGGCAGGAAGCAGGGCGTGACCGTCATTCGCGGGCCGGAAGACGATGTTCTTGCGCGCTTCGCCCGCGCAGCGGAAGCGACGGACGCGGACATCATCGTGCGCGTGTCGTCCGACGCGCCCTTTCTCGATCCGGACTTCATCGATCACCTGGTCTCGGCCCTGATCGCGCAAAAAGCCGGCTATGTCGTGCTGGAAGACGGAGCGGAGACGGCGCATGAGGGCGTCGATCCGATGTCGCGCCACGCGCTCGACAAGCTGATGATGGATGCGCACGACGATCCGGTCGCGCGCGAGCATGTCACGGGCTACTTCAAGCTCCATCCGGACTTCGTACCGGTGGCGCGGGCGGCGGCCTTTCCCGCGCTGGCGCGAAAGAGCGGACGCCTCACCGTCGACACGCCGGACGATCTCGCCTTCATCGAAGCGGTGCACGAACGGCTCGACGCAAAGGCGGGCGAAGCTTCGCTCGGCGATCTCCTGCTCCTGCTCGAGCGCGAACCGGAACTGCGCGCGCTCAACGCGCATGTGAAGCAGAAGGATATTTCCGGCAGGGGCGGACTGGCGCTGATCCGTTGCGACGGTGGCGGAAAATTCGGTTACGGCCACGTCAAACGCATGGTGGCGCTGGCGCGCGCGCTGCGCGATCGCCAGGGCATGGGCGCGGTGTTCGCGGTCCACGGAACGCCCGATGCGTGCGAGCCGATCCGGCGCGCCGGCTTCGCCGCGACGCTCGTCGATCGGGCGTCGGAAACACTCGCCGAGAAACACAAGCCCGACATCCTGCTGCTCGATTGCCGTGAGGGCCCGACTCGCTTCGAACTGGCGCGCGCTGACGCGGCACTGACGGCGGTCATCGATGACGCGTCCGAGCGCAGGCTCGCGGCCGATCTCGCCTATTATCCGCCGGTTCCGCAGGCCTTCGCCCTCCGCTGGTCCGGTTCGCGCTGCGAGGCGCGCATCGGCTGGGAGTGGGCGCTGCTCGGCCTCAGCCAGGCGCCGCACCTCCCGCGCGTCGCAGGCGGCCGGCCCTCCCTGCTCGTCACCATGGGCGGCAGCGATCCGTTCGAGCTGACGCTGCGTTCCGCCCAGGCGCTCGCGACTCTCGATCCGGTTTTCCGCGCCCGTTTCGTCATCGGGCCGGGCATGGCCAATCGCGAGCGTGTGGCCAGGCAAATCGTCGGCCTCGGGCGCAGCTTCGAAACCATCGAAGGCGCGGACGATCTGGCAGCCGAGTATGCGACCGCCGATCTCGCGCTAGCGGCATTCGGCGTCACGGCCTATGAGCTGGCCGCGTTCGGCGTGCCGGCGCTTTATCTTTGTCTCAGCGAGGATCACGCGCTGTCGGCGTCGGCTTTCGAGCAGGCGGGAATCGGCATGTCGCTGGGCGTCGCCGAAACGACCTCCGACGCCGTCATCGCCAGCAGCGTCCGTCAGCTTCTGAACGATCCCGCGCGCCGCAGGGCGATGCACGCGGCCGGCGTCATGACCGTCGATGGAGAAGGACCGGCCCGCGTCGCGGCCGACCTCGCGGCGCAGCTGAACGCACGACGCGCGCGGATCAAAGCCGCGCTGTAAGCGCCGATAGCGTCCGATCGAAAGTGTCGGACCAATCGCCTCGCCGTTGCGGCATCATGCACAGGCAGGCCGGCGCGAACGGCTCGTGACTCTGACCGAAACTGGTCCAGCTCGTGTCGTACAGAATCTTGTAGGTATCGACGCCGGCGCCCGCGGCGAGCCACGAAACGGCGGTCGGTGCCGTGACGACCGCATCAAGTGTCGACAGCATCCCGACCGTCTGGTCGAGATCGTTTTTCTGGTCGAGCGCCGGCGGAACGAAGATCGTGCGTCCGCTCATCTTCTCGAGTTCCGCGATTTCCTCTTCGCGCGCATCGTACTGTACCGACAGGATCGTGCCCGGCAGCTTGGCGATGAACGATGCCCAGCTTTCGAGCGGGGCGTATTGCAGCGTCCGGTGTCCGGACATGTTGCCGCTTCGCCAGCAGATGCCGATGAACGGCCCGTTACCCGCGCTCGCCAGAAAGCCGCCCCAGCGCACGCTGTCGAGCGGATCGGGTCGGAGAAATGCGTTGCTCGAAGGAAAAGCATCGAGACGATTGCGCATCAGACGCGGCAGGCTGCCCATCTCGATGACGGCGTTCGCGCCGCCGACCGACTTCAGCCAGTCGTAGCGCGCATGCAGGACGCCGCCCTTGGTGACGACATCCCAGCCGCGGACGGTCACGCCCGGAAAAGAGCGCGCGAATAGGCTTGCGAGCCGCGGCTCGCATTCCAGGACCAGGCTGCCGCCTTCGGCGACGGCGCGTTCGGAAAGTTCCGGGATCATGCTCGCGAACATCACCTGGTCGCCGACGCCCTGCTCGGCCGTGATCAGAAGCCGCGTGCGCTTCAGCGATTCTCCGCTCCATTTCGCGAGCCGGTGTTCGGCAACGGGCGCCTTGCCGGCGATCTTCAGCCGCGCCGCGTAATCGCGCCAGCCGTCTTTAAGATTCCCGCGCAGCAGATGCAGCACCGCGCGGTTGAGCCGCGCCTGGGCGTTGCTGGGTTCAAGCGCCACGGCGCGATCGTAAAGAGCGGACGCTTCTGCGATCTCGCCGGCGTCGGTCAGGAGATCGGCGAGATTGGCGAGTGCCGCCGCATAGTCCGGGCGCAGCCGCACCGCCTCGCGGTAGTGCGAGAGGGCGCGCGGATGGTCGCCCGCTTCGCGATAGGCGGAGCCCAGTGTCAGCCAGAGTTCGGGAGCCTCGGGATTGCGGGCGAGGGCGGGCAGCAGCAGCGCCTCGGCGGCGGCGAATTGCCCCTGTCTGCGCAGGAGATTGGCCAGGTTGACCAGCGCTTCGAGGCGATGCGGGTCCTGCGCCAGCACGCGCCGGTAGAACTGCTCGGCCGGTTGCGCCAGGTCGAGATCGCGCGCGGTGTTGCCCAAGGCGAAAAGGACATGCGCGTCGTCCGGCGTTTCGGCCAGTGCGCGCTCGAATTGCTCGATCGCCTCGAGGTGGCGGCCCTGGTTCGAGAGCCTGAGGCCCTTTTCAAAGGCTAGAGATTTGGCGGGGTGGGCGCTCGTCATTGCACCAATCTGGCGCAGCGGCGTTAAGACACGATTAAGCACGATCTCCCTGTTTTAGCAGCCCGTTAACGGCCCGCGCGCGATAGTTCCGCATTGGTCGGCAAGGGTTTTGCGCGTGACGGTCGTCAGTTTCGATCCGACATTGCTGTTGAGCTACTATCAGGCGCAGTTGCCTGCGGCTCCGTCCGCCCAGACGGCAACGGGTTCGACCACAGGCACGTCCCAGACGTCCGCGACGCCGAGCGCGACGGCGAACGACTCGCCGCCCTGGGACGCGACGCCGCCGGCGCAGTCGATCCGCGATGCCCAGGCGCTTTCGACCACCAATTTCCTCGACACGAGCAAGGTTCCGCTCGGCACCACGTCGACGGCCGACGCCAAGACCGAACAGGACAATCAAAAGCTGTTCGCGCTCTACACCGCGGTGAACACGCTCTCCTACCTCGCCAAGATGGCGGGGCGTACCGGAACGACGTCCGGCCAGGCGGTCGGAATCAACACGCGCTTCCAGCAAGGCCTGCAGCAGGTCGAGAACTACATTTCCAACACGACCTTCAACAATTTCACGCTGCAGGCGGCTTCGCAGACCTCGTCGGTGACCAGCACGGTCGGCACGTCTTTCGGATCGTTCACCTACAACACGAAAACGCTGGTCAGCAATGCGAACGTCGACAATCCGCTTCCCGGACTGAGCGCCAGCGACAGCTTCACGATCGCCGTCACCAAGGGCGGCACGACGACCGACGTGAACATCGATCTTTCGCAGGTCCAGGGCGGATTGACGCTCGGAAACATCGTTTCCTATGTGAATCAGCAACTCTCGGCCGGCGGCTTCTCGACGCGGTTCCAAAAGGTCCTGACCTCCGGCACGGTGGATTCGCCATCGACCGCAACCTACGGGCTTCAGGTCTCGCCAGGCGCTGCCGAGACGATCGCGCTCTCGTCGGCGGCAGCGACGCCGTCGCTCTACGTGGCGGGAAGCTCCGGCATCGCGACGGCGATCGGCGACACGGCCGCGGACCAGCAGGGACGGCTGATCAAGCTCTCGAACCTCGGCTCTTCGCCGCAGAGCGTCTTTTCCAACAACGTCGCGCCGACGGATGGAACGTCCACGGCTCTTGCTACCCAGGTGGATTCGAGCGGCAACGTCTATGTGATCGGTTCGACGAACGGCAATTTCGCCGACCAGATCAACCAGGGCAGCCAGGACGTCTATCTGACGAAATACGACTCGGCCGGCAACGTTCAGTGGACGAAATTGCTGGGCAGCGCGGGCAGCGCGTCGGGCTATTCCCTGGCGCTCAATCCTTCCGGCGGCGTCGTCATCGCGGGATCGACCACCGCCGATCTCACCACCGGCGCCGTCGCCGACGGCAACACCGACAGCTTCGTCGCCAAATACGACGCCAACGGCAACCAGACCTGGGTCAAGCAGATCCAGACGCTCTCGACCAACCAGGCCAACAGCGTGAGCGTGGATTCCTCCGGCAACGTCTATATCGGCGGACAGGTGTCGGGCGGCACGATCGGCGCGGGGCAGACCGCGCAGGGCGGCGGCGACGCCTACGTCGCCAAGCTCGACAGCAAGGGGAATGTCGTCTACGAGCAGCAATTCGGCACGAGCGGCAAGGATCAGGTCGCCGCAACGGCGACGGCGGCCGACGGCAGCCTCTATGTCGCGAGCGTCCAGAACGGACACGCCATCATCTCGAAATATGCCAACGGCGATGCGACCAGCGCGCCCGTGTGGCAAACCGATCTCGGCGATCTGCAGAACGGCGGCGGAATCGGCGGTCTCACCGTGTCGGGAAATCAGGTCTATGTCTCCGGCACGACGCAGAACGCCAATCTGACGGCCGGCGGCGCGGCGACGGTCGCCAATGCCAGTTCCGGCGGCAGCGATGCCTTCGTCTTCAGCCTGACCGACAATGGCAGTTCAGCCGCGCCCGGTTTCGTCTCCTATGTCGGAACGGCGTCGACCGATAAGGGCGGCGCGGTCACTGTCGGCGCGGACGGAACCGTCTATCTGACCGGCACGACCACGGGCACCTTCGCCGGACAGACGCGAAGCGCGCCGAACGTGAACAACCAGTTCGCCGCGTCGCTGACCGCGTCGGGCACGATAAACTGGACGCGCCAGTTCGGCGGCTCGGACGGGCAATCGATCGGCTCCGGCATCGCCATCGACAATAGCGGCGCCAGCGTGCTCGATGCGCTCGGCCTGCCGCGCGGGACGATCACGCTGAACCAGTCCGTCGATCTCACTTCGCAAACGACGCTGCGCGCCGGCGATTCCTTCCAGATCCAGTTCGAGGGTACGGGCGCGCGCACGGCGACGATCACCATCGACCCGGGCGAAACGCTCCAATCGCTCGCCACCAAGATCAACATCCAGCTCCAGACGAAGGGTAAGGCTTCGGTCAGCTATGCCAGCGGCGGCGAAGGTCTGAAGATCGCCGTGAACCCCGGCGTCACAGCCAAGCTGGTCGCCGGCCCGGCCGATTTCGACGCGCTCGCGCGACTCGGCATCTCGCCGGGCACGCTGACAAGCGCGTCGACGACGTCCGGGAGCACGACGTCCGCGACGACGGCCAGCACGCAGGCCTTCGGACTGGGCCTGACCGGGACCTTCGATCTCACCACGACGACCGGCGCCAATCTTGCGCGCAGCCAGCTGCTCGGCGTGCTGTCGCAAATCCAGAGCGCCTATCAGAAGACCAACACGCCGCCATCGCCGCCGGCCGGACCGGGAATCACGAACGGCCCTGTCTCGCCCTATCTCCAGCAACAGGTCGCGGCCGGGAACCTGGCGCTCAGTCTTCTCGCCTGACGTTCAGATGACGCTATTGTAGATCATCGCCTGCGCCGGGCGTGTCACGGGCATGCGCGAATAGGGACGGCTCGGCGCGGCCTGACGATCGACTTCCTCGGCGATCGCGCGGATCATGCCTTCGCTGGCGCTGCGCACGCGGGCGAGCAGCCTTGCATGCAGCGCGAGGACATCGCGAAACCGGCTGGTCGTGTCGAAAAAGCGCTTGCGCAGCGGCGTCGCGACTTTGTCAGCGGCGTCGGGCGAGAAGCCCTGCGCTTCGCGGCTGAACAGCGCCGAAAGGCGCTGGATTTCGGGATCGACCGTCCGCATCTGCTGCGGTTTTCCGGCCTTCAGAGCGGCGAGGTCCGCCTCGATAGCGGCGATGAGACGTTCGCCCATCGTCACCAGCCGTTCAACGCGTTCGCTCTCGGCGCTCAATGCGATCCCTCCTGGATTTTCAACAGTTCGCGCTGAACCGAATCGGCGAGGCCGAGTCCGCCCTGCGCTTCGAACTGCTTGCCGTATTCGTCGACCATCAGCGAGCGGAACATGGCTTCGCCCGGCCCGCCGCCGAACGGTCCGTCGGTGGAAATGCCCGAGAACATCTCGCCCAGCATCTGCGTGACGAACATCCCTTCGAATTCCTGCGCCGTCTTCCTGGCGACGACCGGATCGGTCGTGCCGTGCGGCGCCGTGATCGGCTGGGTCCGCAGCGCCGTCATACCGATAGTCGTGTCGACCGCCGGGCTCATCCCATCACCTGGATGTCTGCCTGGAGCGCGCCCGCGGCCTTGATCGCCTGGAGGATGGAGATGATGTCGCGCGGTCCAACGCCGAGTGCATTCAGCCCGTCCACCAGGTTCTGGAGCGATACGCCCTCGTGCAGCACGGCGATCTTGTTGCCCTTGCCTTCGTCGACATTGACCTGCGTCCGCGGCAGCACCACGGTCGTTCCGGTCTTGCTGAACGGCGCGGGCTGGCTAGCTTCAGGCGTCTCGGTGACGCGGATGGTGAGATTGCCCTGTGCGATGGCCACCGTGGAGATGCGCACGTCGGCGCCCATCACGATCACGCCCGATTCCTCGTCGATGACGACGCGCGCGGGCTCGTCGGGGTCGACCTTGACCTGTTCGATATCGGTGAGCAGCCCCATCACGCCCTTGGGATAGCCGTCGGGAACGTTGACGCGGATTGTCGAAGGATCGGTCGCCTCCGCGACCTGCGTGCCCATATAGGCGTCGATGGCGCTGGCGATGCGCGAAGCCGTCGTCAGGTCGGGATTGTGCAGAGACAGGCGCAGCGTGCGTTCGCTCGCCAGCGAGAATCCTATTTCGCGCTCGACGATCGCGCCGTTGGCGATGCGCCCCGCCGTCGGCACGCCGCGCGAAACGCTTTCGGCGGCGCCGCTGGCCGAGAAGCCGCTGATCGCCACCGGTCCCTGACCGACGGCATAGATCTGTCCGTCCGCGCCGAACAGGGTCGTCACCAGAAGCGTGCCGCCCTGCAGACTCTTGGCGTCGCCCATGGCGCTGACCGAAATGTCGATGCGCGTGCCCTGGGCGGCAAAGGCGGGAAGGTTCGCCGTCACCATGACCGCGGCGACGTTCTTGGTCTGCATCGTCGTGCCGCGCGTGTTGACGCCCAGCCGCTCGAGCATGGTTTGCAGGCTCTGCTGGGTGAAGGGCGCGTTCTTCAGACTGTCGCCGGTGCCGTTCAGACCGACCACGAGTCCGTAGCCGACCAGCATGTTGTCGCGGATGCCCTCGACCTCGACGAGGTCCTTGACGCGCGAAAAGGCGAAGGCCTGCATCGGTGCGGCGGCCAGGCCGGCGCCAAGGACGAAGGCGGCAAGACGTATATAGAGTGCGCGGCGCATGAGCTGGTTCTGCTCTCGGACGTTATTCCGCCTCCGTCCTTGCCAGTTCTGTGCCGCGCGCGGCCGAATATTTTCTGAAATAAATCAGTACCTTACCGGCTCTTCCGGCGGATTTTCCGCCCGCCCGGCAGTTTCTTCCCGGCAATTCCGGGCCTGTCGCCGCGCGGTGGGGACAAAATTATTGTCGCCGCGGGGCTTGAAAGACGATTGTAAAATAGGAATATAAGCACAGAGACAGGCCCCATGGGGATTCCTATGGTCCGCCTCATACAGGAAAGCTGAACACCGCATGCCGCCTGCCGCGTCATCCCGATCCCGTCCGCGCCCGGCGGTCTTGTGCATTCTGGACGGGTGGGGCTGGCGTCCCGAGACCCAGGACAACGCCATCGCCGCGGCCGTGACGCCGAACTATTCGCGCATGCTGTCGGACTGCCCGCACGCCTTGCTGGCTACGTCTGGTCATGCCGTCGGACTGCCGGCCGGGCAGATGGGAAATTCCGAAGTCGGCCACATGAACATCGGCTCGGGACGCGTCGTCGCGCAGGACTTGCCGCGCATCGACGTCGCGATAGAGGAGGGCACGCTCGCCGCGCGGCCGGCCCTGCGCGAGCTCATCGCGAAAGTGCGGGCGAGCAAGGGCGCGGTGCATGTCGCCGGACTGATGTCTCCCGGCGGCGTGCACAGCCATCAGTCGCACATCGCCGCCCTCGTGCGCGTGTTGGCCGAGGCCAGGATCCCGGTCTTCGTTCACGCCTTCCTCGACGGACGCGACGTGCCGCCGAAAAGCGCGCTCGACTTCCTCAGGAGTTTCGAGGACTCGATCGCCGGACTCCCTGGCGTGCGCATCGCCACGGTTTGCGGCCGCTACTATGCGATGGATCGCGACAAGCGCTGGGATCGCGTCCAGCTCGCCTACGACGCGATGGTCGACGGACACGGCCACGATGTCGCGAGCGCCGAGGCGGCGGTGACCGATTCCTACAAGAGCGGTGTTACCGACGAGTTCGTGAAGCCTTCGGTGGTCGGCGACTATGCCGGCATGTCGGACGGCGACGCTTTTCTGTTCGCCAATTTCCGCGCCGACCGGGCGCGCGAGATTTCGCTGGCGCTGCTCGACGCGACCTTCGACGGCTTCAAGCGCAACCGCGTCGTGCGCTTTGCGTCGGCGGCCGGCATGACCGAATATTCCGACGCGCTCAACGCCCTCATGACGGCGCTGTTCCCGGCCGAGAACGTCACAGACACGCTCGGCGAGCTCGTATCGCATCTCGGCCTCAAGCAGTTGCGCATCGCCGAGACCGAGAAGTACGCCCACGTCACCTTCTTCCTCAATGGTGGTCGCGAAACGCAGTTCGAGGGCGAAGACCGCATCATGGTGCCCAGCCCCAAGGTCGCGACCTACGACCAGAAACCGGAAATGAGCGCCTATCAGGTGATGGACAAGCTGGAAGAGGCCATCGGCTCGGGCAAATACGATCTCATCGTCGTCAATTTCGCCAATCCGGACATGGTCGGCCACACGGGTGTGATGACCGCGGCGGTCCTTGCCGTCGACGTGATCGACTGCTGTCTGGGACGGCTTCGGGCGGCAGTCGAGTCGGCCGGCGGCGTGCTCCTCGTGACCGCCGATCACGGCAACATCGAGATGATGAAGGACCCGGTGACGCACCAGCCGCACACCGCGCACACCACGCTCGACGTGCCGATCATCGCCGTCAACGCAGGACGCAAGCTGAAGCTGCATGATGGCCGCCTCGCCGACGTCGCGCCGACGTTGCTCGCGCTGATGGGAATCGACAAGCCGCAGGCGATGACCGGACACTCGCTTATCGAACCGGTGACAGCGGAGACCGCGGTCTGAACATTCGCAACATCTGCGCTTCGCTCACGGCCGCCCTTGTTGCCGCGGTGCTGCTGACGGGTGCCGCGAAGCCGGTCGTACCGACGCCGCGGCCCAAACCCGCCGATGCATCCGGTCCGCCGGCGGACGATCATGGCGCCCCGGCGGCGGTCGAACCGCTGCCGGATCTGTCGCACGCCTTGCCGGCGCCGGTCGCGGCGAAGCTTCCGACGACGGCCGAGCAGTTTCGGCGGCTGAAAGGCGTCATCGTCAAGTCCAAGCCCGCAGTCGACACGGCGAAGGCGCGGAGCGATCGCCTGAAGGCGCAGGCGGATGCGCTGCGCCGGAAACTCATCGAAACGGCGGCGCGCGTGCAGACGCTCGAGCGGCAGAAATTGGCGCTCGATGCCGAAATCCGAACGCTGGCGGCGCAGTACAATGTCCTGCGGGCGGGGTTCGTGCGCGATCGCGTCGCCGTCGCGCGCCTTCTCGCGGTGATCGAGCGTCTGCAGCACGACACGCCGCCCGCGATGGTGCTGCGCCCCGACGATGCGCTCGGTGCCGCGCGCGGCGCCATGCTGATAGGTGCGTCCCTGCCGGACGTTTACGGCCAGGCAGCGGCGCTGGCGCGGCGTATCGAAACGTTACAACAGACGCGCCTCTCGCTCCTGGCGCGGCGGGCGGATGCGGTGCAGACGGCCCGCCAGCTCAGCTCCGCACAAACCGAACTCGATCAACTTCTCGCGACCAAGCAGGCGCAAGCCGAAACGGCCGCCGCGACCTACGGCACACTTAAGGCACAGCTCGACGCGATCGCTCTTGAGGCGGCGGACATGGAAACCCTGCTGGAAAAAGTGGCCGCGCTGCGCGCCGCTCCGGGCGCGCAAAGTGTGGTTGTGGTTACCGCCCAAAATGCGGATTCGGACACCGGCCGACGTCGGGGCGCATTATTGATGCCGGTGGTGGGAACCATGCGCGCCGCGGGTGCCGGTCACGGGCCGGGTGTCACTTTTGTAACCTCGCCGGGGGCGCCGGTCATCGCACCGGCCGATTGCGAGGTGCTTTTCGCCGGTCCTTACCATAAGAGCGGACAAGTCTTGATCCTGGAAGTCACGGCTGGATACGATCTCGTCCTGGCGGGTCTCGACCGGACGATGGTGCGGCCGGGCGATTTGGTTCTCGCAGGCGAACCGGTAGGCTCGATGCCGCAAATGGGCCAAGATGGCGAGCTTTACTTTGAACTGCGGCAGAACGGGCGCGGCACCAGTCCTGCAGCGCTCCTGGGTCTCGATCTGAGGAAGAAAAGATCATGAAACGCTTTGCATTCGTAGGCCTGGGAATGATCGTCGGCTTCATCGCCGCGCTCGGCGTATTGCCGGCTGCGCACGGCGCCAACGATGTCGGCGCTTATCGTCAGCTCGATCTGTTCAGCGACGCGTTCGAGCGCGTGCGCGCGAACTATGTGCGCCCGGTCGAAGACAGCGAGCTGATCAATGCCGCGATCGAAGGCATGGTCTCGAATCTCGATCCGCATTCGAGCTACATGGACGCCAAGGCGTTCGCCGACATGCAGATCCAGACGAAAGGTTCCTTCGGCGGCATCGGCATCCAGGTGACGATGGAGAACGGCCTCGTCAAGATCATCTCGCCGATCGACAATACGCCGGCGTCGAAGGCCGGGCTGAAGGCCGGCGACTACATCGCCGCGATCAACGGTTCCTCGGTGCAGGGCCTCTCGCTCGACGGCGCGATCGACAAGATGCGTGGGCCCGAAGGCAGCAAGATCACGCTCACCATCCTGCGCACGACCGACAAGTCGACCGCACGCAAGCCGTTCGACGTGACGCTGACGCGCGCCGTCGTCGCGGTGGACGAAGTCACCTGGCACAAGGACGGAGACGTCGGATATATCCGCATGCCCGGCTTCAACGAAAACACCGCGAGCGGGCTCGAGGCCGCCGTGCGCGATCTCAAGCGCCAGATCGGCCCCGGCCTCAAAGGCTACATCCTCGATCTGCGCAACAATCCCGGCGGCCTGCTGGACCAGGCGGTCCAAGTTTCCGACGACATGCTGAACTCCGGCGAAGTGGTCTCGACCCGCGGCCGCCATCCCGAGGACACGCAGCGCTACGATGCCCATCCCGGCGACATCACCGACGGCAAGCCCGTCGTCGTGCTGATCAACGGCGGCACGGCGTCGGCGTCCGAAATCGTCGCCGGCGCGCTGCAGGACCACCATCGCGCGACGATCCTCGGCATGACTTCGTTCGGCAAGGGTTCGGTGCAGACGATCATACCGCTCGGCGAAGGCGGCGGCGCCTTGCGGCTGACGACGGCGCGCTACTACACGCCGTCCGGTCATTCGATCCAGGCCGAGGGCATCGTTCCGGACATCGCGGTCGCCGAAGGCGACGAGGACGACATCCCGCGCATCGCGCGGCCGAGCGAAGCCGATCTCCCGGGACACCTGCAGAACGGCGACGCCTCGCATCGCACGATGCCGACGATCGTCCGCCCGCCGGCGTCCGGTCCGAAACCCGCGGATTTCCAGCTTTCCTATGCACTCGACTTCCTGCACGGGAAGGTCTCGATACCGCCGGTGAAGAGCGCGCAGGCCAACTAGGTGTCGCTGGCGGGGGCGATAAAGGGCGTTTGCCTGGTCGCGGTCGGCGCCGTAGCGGGCATCGGCCTCGCGGTCGCCGCCACGCACTTCGCCTACGGCGCCAACTTCGCGGGCCTACGCACCGAAAGCGAGCTCAACCGCTTCGGCCTCGCGTTCGAGCGCGTGCGCGACAACTACCTGGTCCAGCCGCAGGACCGTCAGCTCGTCGAGAACGCCATCGGCGGCATGCTCTCCGATCTGGATGCGCATTCCAGCTACTTCGATCCGGATACGTTCGCCGCCATGGAGACCAAGGCCGCCGGCGCCTATGGCGGCATCGGCGTCGTCATCTCGATCAAGGACGGCAATGTGAAAGTCGTCTCCGTCGTGCAATCGACGCCCGCCTTCCGCGGCGGCGTCGAGGTGGGCGATGAGCTCGTCTCCATCGACGGCGTGCCGATGCACGGCCATTCGCTCGACGACGTGTCCACGCGCATGCGCGGCACGATCGGTACCGACGTACGGCTCACGCTGGCGCGCGCGTCGGAAGCCAAGCCGATCGACGTCAGGCTGACGCGCGAGGCGATCGAAGTGGAGCGCCTGACCTGGCGCGCCGAAGGCGACGTCGGCTACATCAAGATCGTTGCGTTCAGCGATCGCACCGAACCGGACCTGCGCAAGGCGGTCGCCGACCTGCGCCGTCAGATCGGGCCCTCGATCAAGGGCTATGTCATCGACTTGCGCAACAATGGCGGCGGCGTGCTGCAGGCCTCGATCGACGTCGCCGACGATTTTCTCGACTCCGGCGAGATCGTTTCGGTTCGCGGCCGCACGCCGCAGAGCATGGAGCGCTATGACGCTCATCCCGGCGACATTACCGACGGCAAGCCGCTAGTCGTGCTGATCAACGGCGGCACCGCCTCCGCTTCCGAAATCGTGGCGGGCGCGTTGCAGGACCTGCACCGGGCGACGATTCTCGGCACTCTGTCCTTCGGCAAAGGTTCCGTGCAGACCGTCATGCCGCTCGACAACGGCGCGGGCGGCGCTCTGCACATGACGACGGCGCGCTACTACACGCCGTCGGGCCGGAGCATTCAGGTGACCGGCATCGTTCCCGACATCTACGTTTCGGGCGGCCCCGGCGCGCCGGAGTATGAGCGCGAAGCCGAGCTGCCGCACCATCTCGAAGCGGAAGGTCCTCCCGCCAAGCCGCTCGGCGCGCCGATCGAGCCGGCGCCGGGCCACGCCTATCTGGATTTCCAGCTCTCGATGGCCTTGTCCTTTCTGCACAAGTCGCTGGCGGTGAGCGAACGCGCGCCGGACCACGCCTGAGGCGAACGTTAACCCGTCCGTAACCACGATTTAGGCTATGTTACCGGCATGGCTGCGGACAGCACCGACGCTGACGGCACCCCGGCGGACAAGGCGTCGTCGGGCGGCATGCGGCTGCTCGCCATCGCGTATCTGTCGCTCTTTTCGCTGCTGATCGTCGCCGGCGTCGCGGTCGCGCTCTTCGGGAATTCCGGGGTCGAGCCCGGCGTCCGGATCCGCATCGCCGCTGCCGTCTCCCCGAAGCCCGTCGCGACGCGGGCGCAAGCACCGCAACCGACGGCGCCCGCCGCCGCGATAGGCGCGCCCGTCTATGCCGGAACCGCGCTCGTCGCCGATCCCGCGCTGATCGAGACCACGGACAATGGGCCTTTGCCGCGCATCGCCGCCGACGGGCGCACGCCGCTCCAGGCGTATGCGGGCGCTGTAGGCGATATGTCGAAACCGCGCATCGCCATCATCGTCAGCGGACTCGGCATCAGCGCCAAAGCGACCGCCGCCGCGCTCGCCAAGCTGCCGCCGCAGGTGACGCTGGCTTTCGCACCCTACGCGTCGGACGTGCAGAGCTGGGTGAGCCAGGCGCGACAGAAGGGACATGAAGTCTTGCTGGAAGTGCCGATGGAACCGTTCGACTTCCCCGACAGCGATCCGGGTCCGCACACTTTGCGCTCGGGCGTCGGCGAGGATGCGAATACCGAACGCCTCGTCTGGGCGTTGACGCGATTCACCGGCTATGCCGGCGTGACGAATCTGCTCGGCGGCCGCCTTCTCTCGGACTCCGATTCGCTCGAGCCCGTGCTGACCTATCTCGCGCGGCGCGGCTTGATGTTCTACGACAACGGCGCCGCCACCCATTCCGCCGCGCCGGACGTCGCCACGCGCGTCGGCGTGCCCTTCGCGCAGGCGACGCTGACCATCGATTCGATTCAGACCGCAATGGAGATCGACCACCAATTGTCCGAGCTGGAGACCCAGGCGCGCGCCAACGGCTCGGCGTCCGGCTCCGGCTTCCTCTATCCGGTCACCATCGACCGCGTCGCGCAATGGGCCCAGGGATTGAGCGGGCGGGGCTTTGTTCTGGTTCCGGCATCGGCCATAGTGACGCCGAAGAAATAGACGCGGCAGTTTCGATGCCCCGACCCGGTGCGTTCCTCAAGCATGAAGACCTGCCCTATCGCCCTTGCGTGGGCATGATGCTCGTCAATCGCGAGGGACTGGTGTTCGTCGGCCGCCGCATCGATCAGACGATCGAGGGCTGGCAGATGCCGCAGGGCGGCATCGACGAAGGCGAGACTCCGCTCGAGGCCGCGATGCGCGAACTCAAGGAAGAAGTCGGGACCGACAAGGCCGAGTTCCTGGCCGAGATGGACGAGTGGCTGGCCTACGACCTGCCGCCGCACCTGCTCGGCGTGGCGCTGCATGGAAGGTATCGGGGCCAACGTCAGAAGTGGATCGCCTTGCGCTTCACCGGCGAAGATTCGGATATCGACATCCGGACGCACGAGCCCGAATTCGCCGCGTGGAAATGGCTCGCGCTCGAAGCGCTCCCGCGTCTCATCGTTCCCTTCAAGCGCGACACCTATACCAAGGTGATCGCCGCCTTCCGCGACATCGCCGGACCCGTCGCTTGAAGGCAGCGGCGCGTCCTCCCATCGTGATGATCCATGGCGCGTTTTGCGGGCCGTGGGCGTTCGATTCGTTCCGCAAGCCCTTCGAGGCCGCCGGCTTCACCGTCCACGCACCCGCCTTGCGCCACCATGAAAAAGGCGCGCGTGCGACGCGGGCCCTGGGAACGACCAGTCTTCTCGACTATGCGCAGGATCTGGAGACGTTCATCGACGGTCTCGGCGAGGCGCCGATCCTGCTCGGTCATTCGCTCGGCGGGCTCCTGGCGCAGATGCTCGCCGCCCGCGCGCAGGCGCGCGCACTGGTTCTTCTCGCGCCGTGTCCCCCATGGGGCGTGTTGCCCTCGACCTTGTTCGAACTCGCCTCGGCGCACACCCTGCTGCTCGCCGGCGATTTCTGGAACCAGCCGCTGAAGCCCGAATATTGGGTGGCGGCCGCCAACTCTCTCGATCATCTGCCGCCGCTGGAGCGGAAAAAGGTGTTCGCGCAATTCGTGCCGGAATCGGGACGCGCCACGTTTGAGATCATGCACTGGGGCTGGGACACCAGACGCGCCGCGCATGTACAGGCACGCGACGTCACCTGCCCGATCCTCTGTCTCGTCGGCGAGCACGACAAGATCAACCCGCCGACGACGGTGCGACGGATCGCCGAACGCTATCAGGGCCGGGCGTTGTACCGGGAAGTGATCCGCCACAGCCATTGGCTGCTGGGCGAACCGGGATGGGAGAAGATCGCCGCGCAAAGTCTCGACTGGCTCGGCGCGGTGCTGGCCGAACCCGGCAAGCGCGCGGCGAACCGCGGCTAGTTCGTCACCGTGGTGGCGGCGTAGCGCTTGCGGAAGTCCTTCATGAAGGTCTGCAGCGTGTCGATGGCGGCGATTTGCGCCGCCTCGTCTCGGAATGCGACGCCGTGCGCGTCGATGCGCTCCGAGACGACCGCAAAGGCGCTCGCATCCGGGCTCGCCTTCATCTTGGGACCGAAATGGTCGCGCAGTCGATCGACGCTGGCTTCGTCGTTGGCGAGTGAATAGGCGACGGCCGCGCGCATCACCTCTTCGCGTTCGTCCGCGGTCAGCGGCGCGGCATCGCTCCAGCGCGTCGACAGCATCTCTTCGGCTTTCTGTCCGGCGGCGGCCCAATTGCCGCTTTCCCAATAAATGTCGGCGCGCAGACGCGCGGTGTCGGCGGCCGGATCGACGGCGATCAGGTCCAGCGCATTGTCCCATTGCTTGAGGGCCGCGAAAGCGCGCGCCTCGAGCAGCAGGCGCTGATGATTCACCTCGTCGGGCAGGGTGCTGACCTGGGTCGAGCGAATCGCGTCGAGCGCCTCCTGGGGTTTCTGGTCCATGAGATAGATCATGGCGAGCTGCGCCGCGACCTGTGCGCGCGCCACGCCGTCCAGACGCTTGTCGATCTGGTATTTCAGCAGGTCCGCCGCCGGACCCAGGAGATCGACCGCGACGAGCCGCTCGGCCATGCGCCGGATCATTTCGTCGCCGTCCGGTCCGATGGGCGTCAGGTCGATGAAGTCGTAGAAGATCGACAAGGCTTCGACTGGCGGGATCTTGTCGGCCTTGCCTTTGATGAACAGTTCGGCGAAGGCGTCGCGCATGTCGTCCTGCGCCTTGCGCGCCATGTCGTCGTTCGGAAAGTTTTGCGCCGCGATGCGCAAGGTGTGCAGACCCTCGCGCCAGCTCCGTTTCGCAAAGTAAAGCGACGCCAGCCGGCGCAAGGTCTTGAGTTCGAGGACGTCGCCGCGCCAACGGAATCTGAGGCGCTCCAGGGCATCGATCGCCGCCGCGTCGCTCATCACGCCGGCTTTCACCGCCGCGTCGACGCGATAATAGATGGCCTCGGCCGCAATGCGTTCGTCGCCGCTCTTTTCGGCCGCATCGAACAGCGCGCCGGCCTCGTGCCCGCGGTTTTCAGCGGCCAGGAGCCTGGCGCGGACGAGTTGCGCTTCGAGCGCGACGGAGCGCGGAATGGCGTCGGGCAACCGCGCCACGGCGGCATCGGCCACTTCGAGATGTCCGAGACCGAGCGCCGCCTGGGCCTTGGCGATGCGCAGGCGCGCCTGCCATTCGGGCGGATATTCCTTCACGACGGGCTCGGCACGGTCGAGCTCGACATGGGCGTCGTCCCAATTTTCCTGCGCCGCCTCGATCAGTCCGCGCCAGAACGCGGCGTGACGGTCGGAATCGAACGCCGCGCCCGCGATGTCGTTATGCGCATCGCGGTAACGGCCCATCATATAGTCGGCGGCGGCCCGCATCGTCTGCAACTGTTGATCGCTCTGCAGCGCGGGATTGAGAGACTGCATCAGGTCGATGAGGCCGAGTGCTTCGGCCGCGAAATCGTTGGCGAGATAGAAACGCGCCAGCGCCAGTCGCGCATGGTTGGCTTCCTCCAGCTTCAGCCGCGCGGTGGCGGCGCGCAGCCGGCGCTCGGTCGCAAGGAAGCGGCCGCCCTGGAATCTCGACCAGTTGGCGAAGTCCAGAAAGGACGGCCCGTTGCCGTGCGCGGTCAGCGCCGCGGGCGAATCCGCGACCGGCATCGTCGGCGGCGTCAGCGCGAGGCCGCCCGGATGCGTAATGGTCACGCGCGTGCGGTCGATATCGACGCTGAGGTCGTCGATATAGGGTGCGAGCACGAGGCCCGACGCCGTCTTGATCACGCCGAACTCCGAATAGTCGTGTGGCGCGATCATGGCGCGTCCGACCGCCGCGGGAACGAGAATGAGTTCGTCGCCGACGATCGGGTCCGTCACGGTGACGGGGCGCGTGGCACCGGGAAGCAGGGTCGAGAGCGAGGCGTGGGTGGCGTCGTCCTGGTTGCGGGCAAAACCGATGGCGATCGGCGATTCCGTCACCTGCGGCGCGATCACGACTTTGAGGTTCGATCCGTCCGCATGGGCGCCGATCTGCTCCGGCTGGCTGAGCGTGACGCGCAGCACGCTGACTCCGTCGGCCGACGAAGCGTCGACGGCGACGGGAAAATTGCCGAGAGCGGCTTTCAGCTTCGCGGCGTCGAGCGGCGGCGTGCCCTGCAGGACGATCCAGGCGGTCAGTCCACGGACGAACACGGCCGAGCCGCGATTGGCTGCGCCTGTGAAGGTCAGAACCGCGCCGCCGCGAGTCAGTTGGCCGTTCGCATCGGCCGCTTCCGGCGCCGCGGTGGCGGGCTGCGGTGCGACAGATGGCGCGGCGGCAGGCGCTGCGGTGGCCGGCGTTGTGGTGGCAGGCGTAGCAGTGGCGGGCTGCGCCGGAGGCGTGACGGTATTAACGGGCGGCTTGTTGGCGTCGGCGAGCTTTTGTGCGGTCGCCGCGATGGCGGCGGCTTGCGCCGACGACACCGCAGCTGGTTTTCCCGGCGCGGATGCGAGCGCCGTCGCGACGGGCTTCTCCGTACCGGGCGGATGATAGGCTTCGGCGTCCGTCTTCGGCGCCAGCACGTCGACGACGACGCGGTTGCCGTCCCGAAAGTCGTGAAAGCCGGATGCCGCATCGGTCTCGAACTCGATGACCGTGCTCCTGCCGTCGAGGCGCCAGCTGGCATTCTTCACCCAGGGCGGCGCGAAACGCTCGATGGTCGACAGATCGGGCCGGACCTGCGCCTCGAACCGGATGCCGAGCTTTCCCGCACCCGGAAACACGGCGTAGGAAACGCTGTGCGGCCAGTCGAAAACCAGGCGCGTGAAATTCTGGTAGGCGCCCGAACGGACTTTCAATTCGGGCAGCTTCGAAGGATCGACGACGGTGGGCGCGGGCGGAGGCGGCTGCGGCAGATCGGGCGGCGTACCGGAATAGCTCTGCGGCACGAGATCGATCGCGACATGATTGGTCGAGGCGCTGGAATGCACGCGCACGGCCTGCGACAGCGCGAAGCGGAACGTCTTGCCGTCCGGATCGGCGCGGCCGCTTCCGGCATAGGATGCGAGACTGGCCGCGATCGCCGCGGCGTCGAGAGTCGTGCGCCGGTCGAAACTGATCGTGAGCACGCCGCCGGTCACGGAGGCAACCGCATGCGCCGCCGGTGTGAAAGTGAAGAGCAGCCGTTCATAGCCGCCGTCATTGCTGACGCTGACGGAATCCGCGCCGAGCGCGGGCGCGGCGGCGAAGACGACTCCGCACAGCGCCGACAGGACGCGAAGACAGCAGGCTCTGACGGCTCTATTCGGCATGGACGTCCCTTGTCCTGGCCAGTGTGGCCGGTGCGGTCTTAACCTTCCGTAAACCGTACGAGACCGGCGTTTCCCAGGCTTCCGCTCAGCCGCCCGTCGGTGCCGACGGCGTAAGGCTGGCCGGCGGTCCGTTGGCCGGAGAGGTCGGTGCCGGCTTGGCGGTATCGGGCGTCGCCGGTTTCTGCGGCGCCGTTGCGGCCGGCGTCGCGGCTGGCGTGACTGCGGGCGCGACCGGTTTGGGCGCCGGCGGGGCAACAGACGTGTTCGCGGGACCGGACGCCGCCAGCGCGGTCGAAGCGGGGTTCGCAGGGGCAGGTTTCTCGGGTGTTACCTTGCGCGCGATCGGCTTGCGCGGCTTTGGCGCGGCGGCAGGCTTGGCCGGGGTCGGCGCCGCAGCGGGAGTCGGCGCGGGTGCCGCAGCCGGAGCAACTTGGACAGGCGGCACGATCGCAGGCGGCGGCGTGAGCACGGCGGTCTGGAGCGGTGAGGCGTTTGGCGGTGCCGCGGAAGCGCTCGTCGTACCGGGCTCGGCTGTCGCCGGCGCGGCGGCCGAAGACGGGATCGCCGCGGCCGGACAATCGGCGGCGGGCGCCGGCTCCGGCAGTTTCAGGAGCGAAGCCAGTTTGACGGTCAGCCGCTGCGCGGCCTCGGAGTTCATCGCCGCCAGGACCGGCGCGAGCACGTCGGACTTCATGTCCTTGGCGACCGGAATCAGGACTTCGTCGGCAAGCGTATCGAAGATGCGCGCGGCGTCCTTCGGTTTCATCGCCGAATAGGTTTTCACGAGCGACGCGATCTGCTTGTCCTGCGCGGCGTCGCGCTGGGCGAGCAGTCCCTGGATCTGGGCCTGCAACGCCTTGAGTGCGGCGATCTTCTGGTCGACGCGGCCTTCGCCGGCATTCAGGAGATTCTCGCGCATGTTCAGGGCGCGCTCGCGCGCATCGAGTTCGGCGCGACGATGCGCGAGGCTGGTCAGCACGTCGACCTCCGCGGCGCTGGCGGAGGTGCCGCCGTCGGCGGCGAAGTCCGGACCCGTATGCGCGCCGCCATTGTCGCTCGGCGCGAGGCCGCTATTGTCCGGCGTATCGGAATTGGCTGCGGGCGCCTGCGCGGCGCGCGCGAGATCCACGCCCTTGATCGCGAGCAGGCCGACGCCGACGGCGACGACAAGCGGCAGCAAGCGGAAATATTTGCGCAAAAGGTTCATCGCACCGCTCTCAGGGCGTCGAGGCGGCCCATGATGCTGCCCGACGGGAGACTGGCGTTGGTCATGACCGGCGTGCGTGTCGCGGCCTGCTGCGTGGCGGCCCGGTCGAAGCGCTCGGCGATGCGTTCGCCCGATGCGGTCAGCAGCGAAAGCTCATCGATCGTCGCGCGCGCCCGGGCGAGGCGGTCGTCCAGCGTTTCGGCCGCGCCGGCGGCGGAGGCCTTGAGCGCGCGCATCGAGGCGCCCGCATGGGTGATCGCCGTGTTGAGATCGGCGATGATCCCTTTGAGCCCCTGCTGGTCGCGGCGGACCGCGGACAAACGGCGCTCGAGGACGATGCAGTAGGTGAGCGTGACGGCCAGAAGGGCCATCAGGGCGATCTCGACGATCATGCCGATGTTCATTGTCGTCTCCTCTAAAGGGCGCGCGAGGCGTCGGTGCGTTCGACCGCATCGTCGATGCGCACGGCGACCGATGCGCCCACCCGGCCCATGCGTCCGGTGAGCAGCGGCACGCCGCGGCAGCGCATTTCGATTTTGGTGTCGGGCGTGGCGTTGAGCATGATCGTCTGGCCGACTTCCAGATTCATCATCTTGTTGAGCGGCATCGTCAGCTCGTCGAGGATCGCGTCGATCTCGACGCTCGTCGACCACAGCTCCGTCGCCAGATGGCTTTCCCAGATCGAGTCGCGGCCGAATTTTTCGCCCATGAACTGCTGCAGGAGGAGCTTGCGGATCGGTTCCAGAGTCGCATAGGGCAGCAGCAGTTCGGTGCGCCCGCCGCGGTCTTCCATGTCGATGCGCAGCTTGACGAGAATGGCGGCGTTCGCGGGCCGCGCGATGGCGGCGAAACGCGGATTGGTTTCAAGGCGGTCGAGCGAGAAATTGACCGGCGCCAGCGGTTCGAAGGCGGCGCACATGTCCTGGAGGATCACTTCGATCATGCGCTGGACGAGCGTGCGTTCGATCGTGGTGTACGGACGGCCCTCGATGCGCATGGCCGAAGAGCCGCGGCGCCCGCCGAGAAGCACGTCGACGATCGAGTAGATGAGGTTGGAATCGACCGTGAAGAGGCCGTAATTGTCGAGCTCCTCGGCGCGAAACACGGCGAGAATGGCCGGAAGCGGAATGGAATTGAGATAGTCGCCGAAGCGGATGGAGGTGATGCTGTCCAGGCTGACCTCGACATTGTCCGAAGTGAAGTTGCGCAGCGAGGTCGTCATCAACCGCACCAGCCGGTCGAAGACGATTTCGAGCATCGGCAGGCGTTCGTAGGAGACCAGCGCCGAATTGATGATGGCGCGGACGCCGGACTTGTCCTGCATCTGATCGTTGTTGACGTCGAAGCCGAGCAGCGAGTCGATTTCCTCCTGGTTGAGGATGCGCTCGGCCGAACCGCCGACCGTCGGCGCCGGCTGGATGGTCTCGGCGCCGTTGACTTCGGCGTTTTCGGGGGCCGCTTCTTCGGCGGCCGGGGTTTCGGCTGTTTCGTCGGCCATCTCGGCTTCCCTACTGAACTATCATTTGCTTGAGCAGGACGTCGCGCACGCGATATGGCGCGGCCGCGACGTT
>Ga0335070_10000833_pt1 | contig 35422 bp, 32 predicted proteins | sample Lox_Sample_13_FD_206722 | JGI IMG/M metagenome (GOLD analysis project Ga0335070, IMG submission 206722) | Soil microbial communities from Loxahatchee National Wildlife Refuge, Florida, United States - Lox_Sample_1.3 | ecosystem: Environmental > Terrestrial > Soil > Wetlands | place: USA... | reverse complement strand
GCGACTCTCACGTCTCAGATCAAAATGGCAGGAACGAAGATTCTCCTCCTTGACACGGGAAATCTTTTTTTTCGAAAGCCTCCGCAAACCGAAACCAAGCGCAAGGACGCCCTTCTCCGCGTGGATCTCCTCATTCACGCCTATAACCAGATGGGATACGATGCGGTCAATGTGGGGGAGAAAGATTTGATGATGGGAGGAAGATTTCTTTCCGAAGTGATCCCCAGGGCCAAGTTCTCTCTTGTCTCGACCAATCTGGTGGACAAAAAAACTGGAAAGAGTGTGTTTAAACCTTATGTCATCAAAGAGGTGGTCGGCCTCAAGGTTGCCATCTTGGGTCTGTTGGATGATCAATTCAATCCGACCCTCCAGGAGAGGGACCCTGGATTAAGCATCCTCGAACCCGTCGCGGCGCTCAAAGCGGCGATGAAGGGCTTGAGAGAGTACTGCGACTTGATCATCGTCCTCTCCCAATTGGGCGAATCCAAAGACAGGAAGTTAGCCAGGGAAAATCGCGACATCGATCTGATTTTGGGCGGAGGGGGCGAGTCGACAAGGGCGGTGATGGAACGAGAGAATGGGACTTCTATTTACCGGCTGGAACCGAGGGGAGGGTATTTGGGCCGGGTGGATTACTCTCTCGCCGACACCAGGAGACCGATTAAGTTTATCCTTTCCGGTGAACAGGAGGAGCTGGAGAAGAAATTGGAGAGGCTGATCACCCATTCCATGCAGATGAAAATGGAGATGTCAAAATCGGTGAACCGGGACGAGATGAAGATAAAACAATTGAACTTCCTCGAATCGAAGCAGAAGGAACTGGAGAAAGCCCTGATGGCCTTTGAAGATAAGAATTTTTACAGACACACGGCCATCCCCGTGCAAGCGGCCATCTCCGATGATCCAAGAGTCGTCAAGGAACTGGAGGCTTATCGGGCTGAATCGGCAAAGCTCTACAAGCCAAAAGTGGTCGTCCAAGTTGGAAAGGATTTATCCGACAAGGAGTTGATCGCCCGAATTCCCAAGACAAGCCCTTTTGCCGGAGCGATCTCATGTAAGCGATGCCACGAAGCAAATTATAAAAATTGGCTGAAGACCAAACATGCGAGGGCCTCCCAGACCATTGTGGCCTCCCCCCAATATGCCCAGGAGGAGTGTCTCATGTGTCACGCCACGGGCTATGGGAAGATCGGAGAGTACGCCACCGTTTCCGACATTCCGTTCTACCTTCAAGGGGTCCAGTGTGAGGCTTGTCATGGAGAAGGCAAGGGGCATTTGCAAGGCGGAGGGGTCGAAAGGAAAGTGACCCTGGGGATCTGCCGAAACTGCCACACCAAAGATCAGAGCCCCGCCTTTAATTATATCGCTTATATTGAAAGGATCGGTTGCAGGGCCTCCGACTGAAGTTCGGAGTTCGGAGTTTTTAGTTCGGAAAGTTAATAATATTTAATGCTCCGAACACCGAACTCATCACTCCGAACTTAAACAAGAAACTCCCACGCAATGAGGAAGACACAGAGAAGCCCGATGGCCAGCATTGCAAAGCCCACCGCCGTCGAGAAGAGGTCTGTTCCCACGCTGGGGTATTTATCCCGGTAGGTCTCCAGCGTCTTCTCCGCCAGCAGGCGATCATACTGTTCCTCCCTTTCCTCCACCAGTTCGTATTTCGGCAACCTTCCGGTGAAGATCACGGTATCGATCGGAAATTTCGAAGGTCGAAAATGGGTGTTGAAGAAATGGACCGTGAAGATGAACCCGGAGGCCAGGAGCGCCTCGTCCGAATGAACGATCGTGGCAATGTTGAGAATCCATCCGGGCAAAAAGATGGTGAAGAATTCCGGAAACCAGAGCATCAACCCCGAAAAACCGATGGCAAACATCCCCCAAAAGACGGCCAGAAAATCGAATTTCTCCCAATAGGTCCATCGATCGAACCGGGGTTTCGGCCCGTTATTGAAGAACCAGCGGATCATTCCGACGATGTCTTGAATGTCTTTCCAGCGAGGGCAGAGCGAATCCGGACCGAAAAGCCTCTGAAGAGGATTGGGGTTTCCGCGGATCTTCTTAAAGAAGAGGAAATAAAAGATGTAAGCGATGGTCGTCCCAAAGTAGGCAAACGTGATGGCAGCGCAAATGCGATGAATCAAGCCCGCCACCCGGGCCCCTCCCAGAAAATGCATCAGACCGCTGGCCCAGGGGGCATGAGCGAATTTTAATGGGAGTCCGGTCAGGACAAGACCAAGGAAGGTCACCATCATCGTGAAATGGAGGACGATGTCAAAAAAGCTAAATCGACGATAGATATGGCCTGCTTCATCCGGCCGCAGATGGAGCGGGAAGAAGACTCCCTTCGCCCTCAGCTCCCTCTTTTCCCAGAAGTCCTTCCGCCACCAGAGAAAGGTGTGAAACCAGAAGACTCCGAAGACAGAGACCAGGAGGCCGGTCATCAGAACAAAGGTTCCGTAGAGCACGGGCTCTCTCTCCGGATCGTTATGGGTCGCATGAGCAACCCACTGCACGAAGTTGGCATTGGCCCCGGTATGGCACTTGCCGCAGGTCTCCACGAGCCGCTTCTCTGAGATGAGGGACTTTGGATTATCCGGAGGCAGGATGTTGTGAAACCCATGGCAGTCCGCGCAACCTGCCACCAATCTGGGGTAGCCCAGATGCTCCACCTTTCCATGATAACTTTCATAATAGGTCTGAGTGGCGATCAGGAAAACTTTGTTTCTTCCCATCATCTCTTTGTCGGCGTGACATTTCTGACAGACCTCTGTATGGAACTCCTTCCGGAATTCCACCGCTTTGGGTTCATCCCCTTTCAGCAAAGGAATCTTGTGGAGACCGTGGCAATCGCTGCAGGTGGCAGAATCCGGGTTTCCATCGATGACGGCTTTGCCATGGACGCTTTGAGAATAACCATCATCCGAGTGGCAGGTGGTACATGTCTGGATCACTCGAACTTTGTCCCCTTTCCACGGGGTCATTGCGTGAATGTCTTTATGGCAGTCTTTGCATTGAATGTCGTTGATGAAATGGGCGCTCGCATAATGTTCTGTCCCTTCCTTCTTATGGCATCGATGGCAGGTAACCGGTTCTGGATGAATTCTTGCCCCTTTCGCTTTGGCATGGGCTTTGACATCTGTGATATCATAGTGGCAACTGTTACACGAGTTGGCCCCATGAACGGACTGGGCAAACTTTCTCTCGCTGATTTTAGTGTGGCAGCCCAAACATTCGGAATTGTCAATACACTCGTAGCAATACTCCCGGCCCTTGACAACAAACTTCTCCGCTTTTTTGGGCGGCTCAGAGGGTTGGGTCACCTCCGCAGGCTTGACACTCTCTTTTTCGGGAGCAGGTGTTGCCGACCACAACATTCCGAAGCTCCCAAACAGCGAGATAGAGAGGATAAGACAAACAAGGATTGATCTCTTAATTCTGGATTCCATTGGTCCCCCAAAAAACAGAAAGTTGGCTCACCCGACCCATCCAGTGAAGATGCGGGGTATTCGCTCAAAATTCAAAGAAAATTTAAATTCTTGGGATTCTAAATGAGGGTAAATTGCGATTTTTTTAACACAACGAAAAATCGAAGTCAATAACATTTTAACTTTAGTTGCAATGCCTCACCCTTCCGTGGACTCCCTTTGTTCCGTCAGGGTCGCCGGATTCCCGCACGCTTCAGTGAGGTACGACCTCCGCTTATCCCCTTCGATTGAAACCAACCAGGGTCAACCAGTTTTTCTCCTGAAGCCTCTCAACGATTTCAACAGGGTTTGGGATCAGCCGCCTCTCAATTTCTTCCACATCCTTTTCGAAGACTCCCGAAAGGATAAACCACCTTTTCTCAAAGAAAGCTCTTTTCCTGAGCAGGGACTCGATCACCTGAAGATGAATGTTCGCGCAAACGAGATCTGCTTCTTCTCCGATAACGTCCTCCGCTTTTCCGAATCTCACTTCAATCCGTTGAGATTCTCCATTCGCGAGAACATTTCGGAGTGCCGTTTCTGCCGCCAGTTCATTACAGTCGACGGCAAGCACCTTCTCCGCTCCCCATTTCGCAGCCGCCAGGGCAAGAATCCCCGAGCCCGTCCCCAGGTCAAGAACTCTTCTCGGCCTCTCCTTTTGATAAATCCCCCAAAGGGCTTTTAGACAGGTTCGGGTGGTTGGATGATAACCCGTACCGAAGACAACGTTAGGGTCCAAATGAACCAAAACCTCCCCGTTCTCCACGTTCGCGTCTTCCCAAGGGGGAGAGATGACCAGATTGCCCACCTTAAAGGGTCTCAATTCTTCACCGGCCTGCCAGGCCTTGTAGTCGAGCACATTTCTTGAGACAAGAGGGATTCCCCTCTTTTTCCCGAATGAATTCACCTCTTCATCGTGAGGTTGAGAAAAGAAAAGGAAAGAAGTCTCCCCTTCGTTCCAGCAGCCGAGGAAGTCTTCCTTAAAAATTTTTTTTGAATCCGGGATCGCCGCAGACATCTCGTAAATATAAAGGTTTTGGTAGGGAATCATCTTCGATGAATAAGATGACAAATATCAAATATCAAATGTCAAATGAGTTTGTAATCCCGAGCTTCAGTCTTTGAAAGCTGACCTTCTTGCTTTCATTTGGATTCTGAGCTTTGACATTTGTCATTGCTGTTATAACATAGGGCCTTCTCCCTTGACAATTTGACTGGAAGTATTATTTTTTATATCTATGGGGAGGGAGAGGTATGCCAACTTACGCGTACAGAGCGATTGACTTAGAGAAAAGCTGCCCTTATTGCAGGCAGGGTTTTGAGGTCATCCAGAGGATGACCGAGTCGGCCTTAACCGTCTGCCCTCGATGCAAGAATTCTATCTCCCGGGTCCTCTTCGCCCCCGCCGTCGTCATCAAGGGGCATCCACTTACAGAGACGGATCGGAAGATCAAGGATTATGAAAAGGAGGGAAAATGGAGCCATGCCGCCGAGTTAGCGGATAAGGAAGCGGAGAAGACGAAGCGAGAGGATTTAAAAACCCGCGCTTTGGAGGATTATAAAAAGGCGGGTTATAATTTTGATAAGTACGATACTGACATATAACTGTGGAGTATTGGAATAACGGAGTACTGGATTATTGAGAATAGATCCAAATTCAAGATGACGACGATTGGATCAGAAATCCTCCGCCCAATCCTCCGTGATTCCAATCTTTCATTATTCCATTTTGATTTTATGATCACCCTCAACCACGTGCAGAAACAGTTTGGAAGCAAGGTCCTCTTCAGGGACTGCTCTCTCCAGATCGGCGTCAGGGATCGGGTTGGCCTGATCGGTCCGAACGGTGCGGGAAAGACATCCCTCTTCAGAATGATCTTAGGGGAAGAATCGATTGACGAAGGAGAGATCCTCATCGCCAAAGGGGTCAAGATCGGCTATCTCCCCCAGGAGGTCATTTCCTTCAAAGGCAACACGGTTCTGGATGAGGTTCTAAAAAGTCTCACCAGCATTACCTCCCTCCAGGATAAGATGAAGATCCTGGAAGAGGAACTCTCTTCCATAGAGGATCCGAAGGAACAGGAGCGGCTGGCAAAGGAGTATGGAAAACTTCAGGAGCGGTACACCCTCCTCGGAGGATACGGCCTGGAGGCGGAGGCGAAGCGTATCCTTCAAGGATTAGGGTTCAACGAAAGGGATTTCGATCGGCTCACCGACGAACTGAGCGGCGGCTGGCGGATGCGAATCGCCTTGGCAAAAATCCTTCTTCAATCCCCCGACCTTCTTCTTCTTGACGAGCCGACCAACCACTTGGATCTCACCTCCCTGATCTGGCTGGAGGAATTTTTGATCAACTATCCGGGCGCCATGGTCATCGTCTCCCACGACCGGGTCTTCCTCAACCATCTGATCGGTTGGATTGCCGAGATTGAGGCTCAAAAGATCGACCTCTATTACGGCGACTACGACCACTACTTGGAGGAAAAGGAAGCCCGAGGGCAAGTCCTCGAGGCGACTTATAAGACTCAGCAGAGAAAAATTGAGCAGACCGAAAGGTTTATCGAGCGTTTCCGGGCCAAAAACACCAAATCGAGCCAGGTTCAAAGTCGAATCAAGATGCTCGAGAAAATTGATCGGATTGAACTTCCGGAGAAAAAGAAGGAGATTCGATTCCACTTCCCCGTTCCCAAACGGAGCGGCCACAAGGTTGCCGAGGTCAAGAATCTTTACAAGCGCTACGGCGAAACAGTAGTTTATCAGGGGATCGGCCTCCACCTCTACCGGGGAGATAAAGTGGCTTTGGTGGGCCCCAATGGAGCGGGAAAGTCTACCCTCCTTAAGATTCTGGCCGGGGTGCTCGATTTTGAGAAAGGGGAAGTTATTTTAGGAAAGGATGTGACCCGTGCTTACTTTGCCCAGCACCAGTTCGACCTTCTCCGTCCGGAAAACACGGTTTTTGGGGAGCTCCTCACCATTGCCACCGATGAGAGCCAGACGGAGCTTCGAACCCTCTTGGGGACTTTTCTTTTTAGTGGAGACGACATTGACAAGCGAGTCTCTGTGTTGAGCGGCGGCGAGAAGAGCCGCTTGGTTTTAGCAAAGATGCTTCTCAAGCCTGCCAATTTTCTTCTCCTGGACGAACCGACCAGTCATCTCGACATCTCTTCTCGAAATGTGCTGGAGATGGCCCTGAAGCAGTTTCAGGGGACGATCTGCCTGATCACGCACGACCGCCACCTGATCAACGAAATCGCGACGAAAGTCGTCGAAATCGACCAGGGAATCCCCCACGTTTATCCGGGAAATTACGACTATTATCTTTATAAGAAACAGCAGACTCCTTCGGACGAACAGGGAGGGGCGACGGTCGTTCCGACTCATGAATTGCCCCTCCAGAAAAAGAAATCCTCATACAAAACAAAAGAAGAGAGGCGGAAAAGGGCTCAGGAGATGGACCAATTCAAAAAACAGCTCTCCAGTCTTGAAAAGAGAGTGCAGGAAGTAGAAAAATCTTTGCAGGAGGCCACCCAGAAGCTCGACCATCTGAATCAAAGACTTTCTGATCCTCATCTCTACTTAAACCAGCAAGAGACTTATGAGACCGTTCAGACTCATAAACAAGTGAAAGACCAGGTGAGAGAACTCACCCAACTCTGGGAATTCCTTGCCCTGGAGTTGGAGGAGCTGAAGATGACAAGCTTCGTGTCCAATGCCGAGGATTAACAGCCGGGAGTCTCTCCGACAAGTACCCCGTCTAAAATCACTTTCTGATCAGAAGCCCCTTGACGAATCGGGGGTCGACCTCCTCCCCCGCAGGGATTTTCCCGTACTGCACCTCAAAGAGGTCGAGACAGAAATCCTGAAAAGCGAGAAGGTGTTGCCGCTTGAGTTCTTCGCCTTCGACCGAACGGAGCCAGTCTCTCAATCCGTTTTTGACCTCCATCTTCATAACCCCCTTTCCCTCATCATCTCTCTCAAAAACCCGGGCGAGAAAATCTTTTGCTCGAGCCTGTCCGATCGCTTCAAATTGAAAGGTTCCTCTGAGAATCTGATTCGCCAGAGCGGTCAGAAAGATCGCCGCCAGGGTCACCTCCCGCCAATCATCAGGATAGCAACCACTCAGGTCCATTCCCTTCAGAGAAAGAGGGGAGACCTTCAATTCGTTTCCCAAAAAAGTGATCACCGTCTTGAGCCATTCCAAAAATTCATCCGCCTCTTTTAAATCCTGCGGGTTCTTAAAATCCTCATAAACCCAGTCCCGATAGAGCGTGGGCCTCCGCCTCAAAATCCCTTCAAAGGTTTCAAAATGAGGAGGGTCCAACAAGACCAGATTCTCCTGGTCATTCGAAAACCATGGCCCCTTGAGAAGAGACTCTGCCTTTCTCCTCAGGAGCAGGGTGGTGCTTACCCCGTACTGAAACAGCTTTTGCGCCGGAAGCGACTGAAGGATGTGAACGGCCCTGAGGTCGTCGTCCTTGCTCACGTATTGAAGGCCGAGGTTGAGCGTGTGGTAAACCTTTTTGACCACCCGCTCCATGGCAACAATATTGGAAAGGTCGATCGCCTCTGCCACGATAGCCTTATTACACAGGGCGGCTATCTCTTGGAGGAGTCGGTTGTGCTCGTCCGAATCATCGATTTTAGAAAGAACCGAGGAGAAGAAAGGACCTTCTCCCTGATGGGCGAGATAGAAGATTGGGTTTCCCTTCGCCGCGGCTTCCTGAACCACGGGTCTCAAGGGCCTTCCTTCCGGGAGGGGAGCATCCGGATTTAGAAAACGGTAAATTTCCAAAGACTCTTCAAAATCGGGGAATCCATAGTCCTTCAGCCGGCTATTTCGTAAACGGTATCCCGTCTCTTCAAGCTCTGATTCGAGCTCCACCGTCAGGGAATCCATCAATCTCTGATAGGTTCCTTTGTTCGCCTGGTAAAGAACTCGCAAAAAGGGTTCGAAAACCTCCCGGGTTCTCTTCCCTCTGAAATGAACGAAGTGATATTGGTCGAGCGTAAAAGGAGCGACTTTGTCCATGACTTCCAGCGGCTCCCCGTCGACCGCGGTGGCGTGAATGAACTTTTTCAGAAGAAGGGCGATGAAGTCGATATCCGCAGATTGAATAAATTGGATGACCTTCTTTTCGCCCGATTCAAGCAGAATCTCCATCCAGTGAAGGACCTTTTCCGCGTCGAGTTGATCCCTTTTCCAGAAGTCGAGGTCGAGAAGAAATTGGAATTGCTCGGGAGTGGTGAGGGCGATTAAATCGAGACAATCCTTTTCTCCGGCTTCCTTGACGGTTAAGAAGATCTCTAATTCCGGGAGTTGTTGAACCAGCTGTTCCGGGTGTTCAGAAAGGAAGAGATAACGGAGCCGGTCTTTGCCGCGAGCCTGCAAGACCAGATGGAGTTGGTTTTCGACAGAAAGAGAATGGAAGATCCTTTGAGCTTCCTTCGGGTCCTCGGGTAAAGTGACAGGCAGGCTGTCCACCATGGCGGCAATCCCCTCCCCTGTCCCTGTGCCTTCCCTGCCTGCCGGGCAGGCACAGAAAGCACAGGGGAGAGGGCGTGAGTGATGGGTATTCGTTAATAAGCCGGAGGAGGCATCGGCGGCCCGGCCGGCTCTTTCTTGGGTTTCTCAGCGATGGCCGCCTCTGTGGTGATCAGCAGAGAAGCGACACTGGCAGCATTCTGTATAGCAAATCTCACAACCTTTGTCGGATCGATGATTCCAGCCTCGATCATGTCCGTGTACTCTTCCTTGTCCGCGTCAAAACCGAAGGCGCCTTTTTCGTGTTTGACCCGCTCCGCCACGACCGACCCTTCCTGGCCGGCATTTTGAACAATCTGACGGATCGGTTCTTCGAGAGCCTTCGCGATAATATCGACACCGATCTGTTGATGTCCTTCCAGCTTCATCTTCTTCAAAGCGGGGAGAGATCGGAGATAAGCGACTCCGCCTCCGGGGACAATCCCTTCTTCCACGGCGGCCCGTGTGGCGTGGAGCGCGTCTTCCACCCGTGCCTTCTTCTCTTTCATTTCCGTCTCGGTCGCCGCTCCCACTTTAATCACAGCGACCCCTCCGGCAAGTTTTGCCAGTCGCTCTTGAAGCTTTTCTTTGTCGTAATCCGAAGTGGTCTCTTCGATCTGGACCCGAATTTGCTTGATCCGGCCTTCCAGCGTAGACGCAGACCCTGCCCCTTCCACAATCGTCGTATTATCTTTATCGATGACCACTTTCTTCGCCCGGCCCAAATCGTCCATCTTCATCTTTTCGAGCTTGATTCCCACATCTTCCATGATGGCCTTGCCGGCCGTCAGGATCGCGATATCCTCCAGCATGGCCTTCCTCCGGTCTCCAAAACCAGGAGCCTTGACAGCCGCACACTTTAGCGTCCCCCGAAGTTTATTGACGACCAGGGTGGCTAACGCCTCTCCTTCCACATCCTCGGAGATGATGAGAAACGGGCTTCCTGTCTTCGCAATCTGCTCCAGGATGGGAAGCAGCTCTTTCATATTGGAGAGCTTCTTTTCATAAAGCAGAATGAAAGGGTCCTCGAGCACGGCCACCATCTTTTCCGGATCGGTGACGAAATAGGGTGAGATATACCCTCGATCGAACTGCATCCCTTCAACGACATCAAGGGTGGTCTCTATGGACTTGGCCTCTTCGACCGTGATCACACCCTCTTTTCCAACTTTATTCATCGCTTCAGCAATAATATTGCCGATGGTCCGATCGTTATTGGCAGAGATCGTGCCCACTTGGGCGATCTCTTTCTGTTCCTTGACCGGTTTGGACAGTTTCTTCAACTCTTTGACGACTTCTTCCACAGCCGCGTCCATCCCCCGTTTCACGTCCATGGGGTTGACCCCGGCGGCCACCACCTTGTATCCCTCGCGATAGATGGCCTGGGCTAAGAGTGTGGCGGTCGTGGTTCCGTCTCCAGCCATGTCCGAAGTCTTGCTGGCCACCTCTTTCACCATCTTTGCGCCCATATTTTGGAAATGATCTTCGAGTTCAATCTCTTTTGCTACCGTCACCCCGTCCTTGGTAACTAACGGAGAACCAAACGATTTCTCCAGGACCACATTCCTCCCCTTCGGTCCCAAAGTTACTTTTACCGCATCGGCCAAAATGTTAACCCCTTCCAAAACCGCATTTCTTGCCTCCTGATCGAACTTTATTTCTTTTCCCATAGACTACTCCTCCTTTCTAGACATTCTTTCATTATCCGGTATCCATCATCCAATGATGGCAAGGATATCATCCTCTTTCATCATGAGATATTCTTCCCCATCCATCGTGATCTCGGTGCCTCCGTATTTTGCAAAGAGCACCCGGTCGCCTTTCTTGATTTCAAGGGGCATCTTGGTTCCATCTTTCTTGATCCGCCCTGCTCCGACGGCAATCACCTTTCCCTCGGCGGGTTTTTCCTTAGCCGTGTCGGGGATAATGATCCCCCCCTTTGTTTTCTCTTCTTCCTCCAGTCTCTGGACTATGAGCCGGTCATAAAGTGGCCTTACCTTCATAAAGATAGACCTCCCTTCTGTATAATGTCATTGATAGATAATCATCAAATCTTCGGTTGTCAAGTTTCGTATCTATAATCAATTGGTTATGTGGTTATGCAGTAGACGGTAAAATGTCCTTGACTTTTTGCATGGAATGGAATTATGAAAAGCTATGGAATTTCAATATCCTTTCATCGCAACGGGAATTGGTTCCTTCCCCCATCAGGATGAGGAGGAAGTCTTCCGCCTCATTCTTCAAAGTTTTCCCGAAATCCCATTCTGGCCCCAACTGCCAAAACGGTCTTTTCTGGAAGGGATGGTTGTTCAATACTCCGAGGGATTTCCCTCTTTAAAGTGGAACGAGAAAGAACAGAAGGTCTGGGTGGACACTTCTAACGGATTCGATAAAGAAATCGAGAAGTTCTACCAAAGGGTGGAAGCGGTTGAGCTTGAGCCTTTCCGGATCACCGAAGATTTTGCAGGAGGGCTTCGAGTCTTAAAAAGCCTCTCATCAGGGGACTCCCGAAAGAAGATAAGGTATATCAAAGGCCAGATCGTAGGCCCTGTCACCTTCGGTCTCGCTTTAACCGACCTGGGAGGGAAATCGATCTTTTACGACCCTACCCTGAGGGATGTCCTCGTCAAACACCTCTCCATGAAAGCCCGATGGATGGAAAGGAGGTTTAACGACCTTTTCCCGGGGATCCCAAGCATTACCTTTTTCGACGAACCCTCGCTCGCCTCGTTCGGTTCGGCCTTTTCGGGTCTGAATCGAGAGGACGTCGTTCATTCTTTGAACGAATGCTTTGAGGCTGTAAAGGGGTTAAGGGGAGTCCACTGCTGTGGGAATACGGATTGGAGCGTCCTTCTTTCGACGAAGCTCAGTATTCTCAGTTTCGATGCCTATGGCTATCTGGAGACGCTTTCCCTTTATCCAAAGGAGTTGAGAACCTTCTTGGAGCGCGGGGGTATTTTGGCGTGGGGCATCGTCCCGACGAGTGAGGCGATTCTAAAGGAAGACGCTCAAAGCCTAGTCAAACGGTTCAAAGAAGGAGTGGAAACGCTTTCTAAGAAGGGAATCGATCGAAATCTTCTTCAAAGGGCGATTATTACCCCAAGCTGCGGAACGGCTTCTCTTTCGATTCCTTTGGCCGGAAGGGTTGTTGACCTGACCGCAGAAGTATCCAGAAGGCTCCGAGACTCCTGGGGGTAGATAATTTATAAACGGTCTGTTCGAAAACGCCCCTGCCTACCGGCAGGCACTTACGAGATATTATCGATTATTCCCTTCACAAAGCCGTGAATCTTCGAAAAGATTTCAAACGCCGTCCTATCACCGGATTCAATAATCTCCGCACCGATGACATAATTCCCCATGGGTTCTTCCTGAATGCAATATTTGATCCTTCCTTTGAAGGGAATTTCTTTTATCAAGGACTCAGGCGCCGAGACCAGGCATTCGATTGTCGAATTGAAAGGCAGCTCGTATCGACTTCTTATCCTGATTCCTTGAGGGCTAAAATTAAAGAGCTCGGCGTCTACAAAGCTACCGGAGACTCCTCTGACTTTGAGTGTAATGTACTTCCTGTACGAGTCGGGAAAAACGAGCCTTTCTCCCTTACGCCTCTCCATCGTTTCTCAACCCTCATCCTGTAAGATAGTTGACCGGAAAATTCGGTCAGGTCTTGCAGTCTTTCTTTAAGTATTGCCTGCCCTCTGTAGCTTCAGTCTGGGCGGCCTTGTCTCTGTAGCTCCAGCCAGAGGCGGGCCTACCCGCCGAAGCTTTAGCGCAGACGGGAGTTTTGAACCTTAACCCTTAAACCTTGAGCCTTGAGCTTTCAGCCCTGAGCATTCTCTAAATTCCGCATTCCGCAATTCGAATTCCGCATTCGTATGGTTAAACCTCACTCCTCCAGTTGAGTCACTTTGCTTTCCAGGCGGGAGACATAGATGTGCGACAAGCTCGAATCCTTGGTCGCGCCGTGCCAGTGCTTCTCGCCCGCGGGAATAATCACAACGTCGCCCGGGGTGATCACTTTCTCCTCGGTCTCGGTGGCAATGATCCCTTTCCCGGCAGTGACCACCAGGATCTGCTCGCTGTCGTGGGCATGGAATTTGTTGCGAACCCCCTTCCCGAAATTCACCACATTGACATTGAACTCTTTGCTGTCCGGCAAAAGAACCTGCCTTGTTACCGGTCCCGTAAAGAGAGAGCTGCTTACAGGTTCTTTGTTTATTTCACCGATCTTAACGACTCTCATGTAGACCTCCTCTATTCGGTCTTTTTATATCTCGCTCCATCCGTCTTACATCAACCGGGCCGCGACCACGTCACACCCTCTTTACTCGAGTCATTGTTTCTCAGGAAACATATTCCAAAAACTCTTGCGGGGAAACAACTTTGCAGGAAACTCCATGGGCCTCCAGCTTATCCTGCGAAATGCTTAGCAAGTCCTTGTCTCCCGTGACCAAGAATTCAGCTCCTATCTCTTTACATAAAGAGAGATAATGATCATCCTTCGGGTCCCTTGATAAAACCACACGGCTGGCGGGAGAAATATGCTTTCCCAGAGTCAATAATTCCCGAATCTTCTGATGGAGGAATGAGATCTGGTCTTCGGAAAGCTTTTTTGAAAGTCCAGCCAAGACTCCCAGTAATTCTTGTGCAACGGCTTCCGATAAATAGACTTCATGGTCTTCCAGGGCTCGAACGACTGCTCCGAGAGGCTTTCCCCCAAAAGCAGCTGAAATGATCACGTTGGCATCAACGACTATCTTAGCCATAGATTTTTTTTCTGGCTCGGTCGAGCGCCTTGAGTGCTTCTTTTTTTGAAACCCCTGCTTCGCTTAGGACCCTCCCAATTTCCAAGAGGATGATCTCCGGGCTATTCTTCTCGACGGGGGTAAGGCGGGCAATGGGTCTTTTCCGCTTCATCACCACGATCTCATTCCCTTCGTTTAAGTACTTCACCACATCCTCTTTGAATTCTCTGACACCCACGAATTTCATCCTCGCCACCTCCGGAACAAATGTTACCACAAATGTGGGAATAATGTAAAGGGGCCCCGGAAAGGGCTTCTAAGAAAGGCAAGGAAACATTGAAATATTCGGAGAAAAAATTAAGCCAGAAGTCACGGTCGTGCTTCGAGATGAGTGGCGCATGACCCAGTGAGTATTCCGCAGCTTCTGCTTATCTTTCGCTAAATCGCAATTCAAGCCCTGAAACCGTAGTCCTACAGGCGGGCGTCTTTCAACAGCCTGCCAAGCCCTGAGGCCAAGTCTAACAGTGTTTGTTGACAGAGGACTCCCGTTTTTGTATATTTACCCCTTCTGAAGAAAAGCCTTGTCATTTCTGAATCTGCTTCCTAGCCTCTTTTGCCGGAGAAAGGCATCCATGGACCGCTCAGATCGTGTTGCAGCAGAGGTGAAACAACGGTCCATTCCCGCCTACTGGATCATCGGGCTTTTTGTTTTCGTGAACACGATGATCTGCTATTTTGACCGGGTCAACTTCTCCGTCGCGGCCCCGACGATCATGAACCGCTTCCACTGGGACATGGGCATCCTGGGGGTGGCCATGTCCATGTTCGGGGTCGGGTATATCCTGACTCAAATTCCCGCGGGACTTCTGAGCGACCGGTTCGGGGGGAGGAAGGTTCTCGCCGCCGGAAGCGTGGGATGGTCCTTCTGTACGCTCTTGACGCCGTTCGCCGGCACGCCGCTCCTCATGTATCTGGTCAGGGGACTGCTGGGCCTGGCTGAAGGCTTAAATTTCCCGGGGGCAACCAGCGTCCTCTCGAGGTGGGTGCCGCGAAAGGCAAGGGCGCGGATTCAGGGGCTGAACCTATCGGGCGTCGCCGCCGGACCGTTGATTGCTACGCCACTGACCATATGGATCATGACGGCATTCGGCTGGAAAGCCATGTTCTATTTCTACGGCGTTTTAGGCCTCGTGTGGGCTGGCGCCTGGCTGCTCTACAGCACTGAGCATCCTTTCGAGCACAAGGGCATGAGCAGGGAGAACCTAAGGGAGATTGAAACCGGTCAAGCCTCGGAGGAAGCCGTATCCGTCGGTGATGCTCCGGTTCGCTCGAAAGCGGTGTGGGGGCTTGCCATCGCCTATTTTTGTTTCACCTACACCTGGTGGTTGTTCCTGAACTGGCTACCGACCTATCTTGTCCAGGCGCGCGGTTACACCACGATCAAGATGGGGTCCTTTGCATCCCTGCCCTGGCTGGCGGCATTGATCAGCACGAATGGAGCGGGTTGGCTATCGGATCTGCTTGTGAAGAGGGGTTTTTCAACCGGCGGTGCAAGGCGAACCCTCATCTATGCCGGGGCACCGGCAATGGCTGTGTGTCTGTGGTTCGTGACCCAGGCGGGAAATGCCGGGGTGGCCGTGGCGCTCATCAGCGTAACGATCTCCCTGGCAGGCATGAACTTCCCGGGCTTCTGGAGTCTGCCTATGGACATGAACGTGCGAAAGGCGGGGTTCATCACCGGGATGATGAATACAGGAAGCGCGCTCGCCTCTATCGTGGCGCCGGGCGTGACCGGCTATGTGGCCATGTGGTTTGGCTGGACGACCGCCCTCGGGCTCGGGTCGGTTCTTGCCCTGCTCTCCGCAATCGTCATGTACCTCACGGCACCCAAACTTGAGCGTAGGCTCAAGGTTTGAAGTTCAAACCTTGAGCCTTGAGCTTTCAGCTTTGAGCATTCCCCAAATACCTCGCCTCGGGGAGCGGAGCTTAGCCTTCCCAAATCTCCGGAGGCACCGGGCCCACCGTCTTGTATTCGATCCGATACGGTGTGATCTTGCAGACACAATAGTTGGGGTCACCCGGGCCGGAAAAGATATCCTTGAGTCCCTCAAACCAGACAGCCTTCTTCGTCTTCTCGTCGGTCAGGATCTCCGCTCTTCCTTGAACTTGCAGGTACGATTCGGCTGTTTCAATATCATTGACGCCGACCGTCAAATGGACTTCCGGGTTTTTGCGAATCTGAGCCACTTTACGAGAGTGAATAAAAGTGGCCATCCAAAAAATCAGGTTTTTATCGGCGAATGGCGTAACATAGCGCACCCAGGGCTTACCGTCCTCCGTAAGGGTGGAAAGAGCGGATAGGGTCGGTCCCTTCACCTTTGCCAAGATTTTTTGCTTGAGCGTTGACATCGTCTCCTCCTTTGGAAAATGATTTTGATGGACAGGCTACGGATTCCCGGCGCTCGACATCCGACCGGCAGCGAGTTTGGCTGCATCGACCCTGGTCTGTCGAGGCTGCGTGAGCATTCCCTTCACCGCCTCGACGAACATCTCCGGGGTCACTCCCGGGGTTTCTTTGTGCGTTCCCTCCACGAATTCAATTCTGGGAAATCTTTCTTTGAAAACCTTCAGATATTTGTTCCTCCTTTCCCTTCGATTTGAAGGCCTTCTCTTAGACGTCGCTTCCTACCGTTCTTCAGCTGATCCGCATGAAGAGCAGCCCTCTTCTTCCAAAGCAGATAAGTAGTAGACTGGTCTATTATGTAAATCAAACAAAACTAGGAGGAAAAATCCCTCCTTCGAACTGAATTATTTCTTAAAAATTCGATTGAAAAAGAAGTTCTTATGATCTTCAAGAGGCTCGGGACTTCTTTCGATCTTCATCCGTATCAAAGCCCCATGCCAACTTGCGATGAGAAAGAACGCCGTCTGCCTCACGTCAAGCCCTTGTGGCAAATCCCCTCTGCTCTGTGCTTCACTCAGTACCCGGATATACAGGCCGGCCATCGCATCCAGGGCCCATTTGAGTTTTTTCTGGAAAGGCTCGCTCAAATCACCCATCTCCTGGCCGAGATTTCCGATAGGGCAGCCCAGGGTGTACTGCTTGGATCTAAATAAATCGATGAAACTGTCGAGAAGCTTTCTCACCCTTTCCAGGGGTGGAAGAGATTGATTGTCCAGGATCTGCCCGGCCATCCCATCAAATTGTCCGACGTAGTAGTCTATTACCTGAAGCCCGAAGTCTTCTTTGTTATTGAAGTAATTATAAAATGAACCCTTTGGGACGTTCGCTGCGTCGAGAACTTCCTGGATGCCGGTGTGATAATAGCCTTTTTGATGGATGATCTCCGCCCCTTTTTCTAAAATTCGCTGTTTAACGCCTTTTTCCATCATTCGCGAAACCTGAGCCCGTCAAACAAAGCTTGAGGTTAGAATAGACCAGTCGTCTTATTTTGTCAAGCAAAATCTTCAGATATTTTGAATTGGGCCTTTCAGTAACAGCCCTTGAGACGAGACCCGGCGAACACACAACTTTGACTTGACCCGGGAAAAAAGATAATCTCTGAAAGAAAGGTCTACGGAGGCAAGAGACATGGATGCAATGGAGGCCATTCTTTCACGAAGAAGTATTCGGAGTTACACGTCTCAGAAGATATCGGATCAACTGATCAAGGAGCTTTTGGAGGCTGCCATGAGCGCTCCTTCTGCAGGGAATGAACAACCCTGGCATTTTGTTATCATCAATGATCGCAACATTCTGGGAGAAATCACGCGGTTTCATCCGTATTCAGGAATGTTGAAAAAAGCTCAGGTAGCCATCCTGGTTTGTGTGGACCTCGATTCAGGAAAAGAGGGATTTCTGGTTCAGGACGGGTCAGCAGCTACGGAAAACCTTCTGATCGCAGCCCATGCAAAAGGGCTGGGAGCCGTCTGGCTGGGGATCTATCCTTTGAAAGAGCGGATAACAGGGATGGTTAAACTGCTCGACCTTCCCGAACGGATTCTTCCTCTTTCTCTTATTTCCATCGGCTATTCAGCAGAAGAGATTCCGAGGGAAAACCGATATGATCCTACGAGGGTTCACACCAACGGGTGGTAGAGTAGAGACAGGTGTAAGGGGTTATTGAACACGCCAACTTTTTATTCATGCCGCCATCATGACGTAAAATCTGAAAATTGTTTTAGAAGCAACGTTCCCAGGATGCCCGGCCCTAAATCCAGTTTAGGATCTTATAATTCTACGGACGTCCCTTTGATTAACACATTTGTATCTGGTTGGTTTCTAAAACGAATATGAGAACCGGTCCCGATAACTCCTCGGGTGGGTTGACCGCTCCCTAATGTTCTTTTCTATAGATTTTCACAACCGTGCGCATTACAATGCAAAGTATGCACAGTGAGACAACAAGTTCTTCCCCGGAGGTCGCCCGTGACGGATATCCTGCTGATCATGGCTGTCGCCCTGCTGATCGCCGCTGCTGTACTCCTACTGATGCTGTTAAGGAAAGCATCTCAAGTTGATGTGCTTGCCTCCCGGCTTGATGTCCTTGAAAAGGCACAGGAACGTACCGAGCGTGCAGTCAGAGAGGAAGTGACCCAGAGCAGAGAAGAACTGGGCAAGGCAGCGAGAGAGCAACGGCAAGAACTCACCGAAGCCTTCAAAATCTTCGGTGATTCCGTAGTGCAACGAATGATGGATGTTGCCAGCGCGCAGAAGGGGCAACTCGACGCCTTCTCCAGCCAGCTTGCCTCTTTTGCAAAGGCCAGCGGTGAGCGGCTGGATGGGGTCCGCGCCGAGTCTGCCACCGGCGCCAAGCAGTTAAGGGAAGAGGTGATCGCAGCACTCAAGGGGATCACGGAAGCCACCACCAGGACCATGGGCGAGTTGGCCAATGTTCAAAAGGCACAGCTTGAAGCCATGTCATCTGCGATTGGGAAGCTGTCGGATTCAAATGAGAAGAAGCTGGAGGCGGTCAGGGTCACGGTGGAAAACAAGCTCCAAAGCATCCAGATCGATAACGCCAAGCAGCTTGATCAAATGCGGCAGACCGTGGACGAAAAGCTACAGGGGACACTGGAAAAGCGCCTGGGTGAATCCTTCAAACAGGTCAGCGAGCGTCTGGAGCAGGTGCACAAAGGGCTTGGGGAGATGCAGACCCTTGCCACGGGCGTCGGTGACCTTAAGAAGGTCCTTACAAACGTCAAGACGCGCGGGACGTGGGGTGAAGTGCAGCTTGGGGCGCTGTTGGGGCAGGTGCTCAACCCCGATCAGTTCGCCACCAACGTAGCTACGAAGGATGGCGGCGAGCGGGTCGAGTTTGCAATCAAGTTGCCGGGGCAAAGCGCGGACAAGGATGAGACCGTCTGGCTTCCGATTGATGCCAAGTTCCCTGTCGAAGACTATCAACGTCTGGTCGAGGCTCAAGAGAGGGCCGATGTCGAAGGGGTGGAGGCGGCGGGAAAGCAGCTTGAAAACCGTGTCAAGGCCTGCGCAGGGGACATCTGCGGGAAATATTTAAACCCGCCCAAGACAACGGACTTCGGCATCTTGTTCTTGCCCATAGAGGGCCTCTTTGCCGAAGTCATCCGCAGGACGGCTTTGACCGAGGTCATCCAACGGGAGTGCCGTGTGGTAATCGCCGGTCCGACGACACTGTGGTCGATTTTGAGCAGCCTTCAGATGGGCTTCCGTACGCTGGCCATCCAGAAGCGTTCTGGCGAGGTCTGGAACCTCCTTGCGGCCGTCAAGACCGAATGGACGAAGTATGGCGATGTTCTGGACGCGGTGCAGAAGAAGCTGCATCAGGCATCGGACACAATCGAGAAGGCCAAGGCAAGGTCAAGAGCCGTCGGGAGGAAACTCAAGGACGTTCAAGAGCTTCCAGTCGGTGAGGCTTCAGGCTTGTTGCCTCCCAATGTGATGGAAGATGATGGAGAGTCTGTTGAGGACGATACTGTCGGAGGCGATTGATCGTCCTCAATACTCCGATCAGGAGTTCACTCTTCAATCGTTACATTTTTCAGGAAACCCTTTGAATAAGTTCTAAGCGTTTCGATCATCGCTCAGCCGATCACGCAATCTCTTTCACTCCTGGCTCACCGATCTGCTCGTGGTTCTTTCTTCTTGAAAAGTTTCCTGAAAAATCTGGGCAAAAACCAAAGTCCCGGAATAATCAGGATCAGCCAGGGGATGACCGCAACGATGAAGGTAAGGATCGCAGCGATGCTTTCTGCAAAGACGCGGCCCATTTGGTGCCATGCGGATGCGATCGGTGCAAAGGTCCCTGTCTCTGCAATGGAGGGTTCCGGTCGAAAATCGATGGTCACGGCGATCTTCTCAGTTTCGTTGGCAAGCGCTTTCCGGCTCGCCACCAGGCTATCCAATTCTGACTGCGCCTTGGACAGTTCCCTCTCCACCTCCACGATATCTTTCAGGCTGCCGGTTCGACTGGTCAAAATAGAGCGCAACCGGTTCCGCAATTCGGTCGTATTCTTGATCTTTGCTTCGACATCAATAACCGTAGTGGTTTTGTCCTCACTCCCCGTATTCTGGGATACAACTTTGCCAACTTTGTGGATATGCTCCATGAGCGGTTTTAGATTTTCCGGAAGAACCCTTAAAACCACGTTGCCGGAAGGGGGTGAGTACGGCGTCTTTGTGTTAATCGTAGATTCCAGAATATCGCAGTGGATACTCTCGCAGAACCCGATCATCGATTCCCAGGCTTTTTCTAACCCCGCTTCTGAAGTCTCCACGGTGAAATGGTATCTTACTGCAATATAGCGTTTTGATTGGCCCTCCTGGAGGGGCTTGGATTTGTTGAAGGCCATTTCAGCTGGGGTAAGCGCTGCGCGAGGTTCGGAAGCCCTTTTGGCCTTTTGCTCAAACGCCATCTTTTTTTCACAACCCGCTATCATCAATAGCCCCATCATGCCTAGCAATATGATTTTTCTGATGACGGAGGCATTCTCCTTTCTGTGGGTGTATCCGACAGACGCTTTCATTAATAGTATAGACAATCCGAACAGAAAAAAGTTCCGGGCATGGGCAAGATGGTTGGATGAAAGAGGCTATTCAATTTACCCTGAAGCAAACGCAAGCGAACTCAAGGATAAAGATTTGAAACCCCGTTATCTTCTAATGTCTCCCTACCTTACGGCCTCGTCCATGGATCTAAGTCTTTCCATGAATTCTATCATTCGGGGTTGTTTTAAGAGACTCGCAACTCGTCTATTTAGCTCTGCACTCTCCAGATCTTCTGCCTCCCCTACGCGATCTCCGAGGATGCGTTCTTCAGCTAAGTCCAAATCCTTCTCATACGGTACAGATTTCCTATCCATCATGTTCTCCTCTTATCAGCACCCTTCAAACTTTCTATCTTCATTGTCGAATTTGTTTGAGGCGCAGACCCGTAGCTGTACGCGTTAGGCTGAGCTGTCAATTCACAGTCTCTTTCAGATTAAGTTTCGTCTAGGAAAATTTATGTGGAAACGATCAGACCTTAAACCTATCGCACTTCGCTTCCTTGTCAATCTTCCAAAACATTCTTTCGAAGAACAAAAAGATCTTACCGTTTCTTCGCTTTCGCTTTACTGGTCTTCCGCGCTTTCTTCGTAGCTTTAGCCTTCTTTACCGGTTTTTTTGCACTCTTCTTCTTCATCCTGTTTCCTCCTCAACGGAAATTCTATTTTTTTCTTCAGTGATACGGAAAAGCAAACACTATGCCAAATTATTGTCCAGCTACTTGAACTCCAGGGAGGCTTGTCCGGCTTGGATCAGGATTTTAAAAAAATCTAACAATGCTGAGGAGTTGTAACATTTAGGTGAGTGAATTGATGAAGAAAGTGCTTTTAAGATTTGAAAGATGGTCTTATTTCAAGTCTCAGGTATACTGGTAAAATTCTATACAGGCTTGTAAGGTTGTGCATCTTTGGAACAATGCGCAACGCCCTTGATTTTGCAAAGGCTCCTCTAATTCCATCTTCCCTTTTATTGCAGTATGGCATTTGATCCCTTTAGCCTTGACTCACGCTCTTGACTCTATTGGGTCCAGATTTCCGGAAGAAGAAAAACAGTTGACCAATTTGCAATCATTTATAGTATCATTAAAATAACATCACATTGTGCATCTGGAGGACGGCCATGAAAACCATCACCATTCGTCGTATTGAACCTCGGCTGGACCAGGTGATCAAGTCCCGGGCGAAACGAGAATAGGCTTTGAATTTTACCAATCATCTGGATACCCTAGCCGGGTTTACCACATAAGAAAAACAACATGCCGAGAATTCTGTCTATTTATTAGACCCAATCGGGGAGGAAGTCAATAAATAATTTCAAATTGGAAAAAAATGATTAAGAAGTAGAGAGTCTGTGGAATGGAATGGGACGAGGAAAGAAGACGTGGTGAATCGCCCCTTTAAACACTGGGGCCGCTTCGTGGGGTGGGTGACTCACCCCCTTGAACACTGGGGTCACTGGGCGAGATCTATTTTTATTTTGACATAAGGTGCTCAATCACTTGATGAAGCGGTGCCACCATGACTCCCTGTTCTATGGGATATGGTTCCTTGACGGGTGCAACAACCCATACCTCTTTAAACTTTAACTCGCTCACTGCGTTCCAAAAGCCCCGATTTAAATTAGGAGAGGTCGATCCTTTGCATTCGATGGCCACTCGTTTATTGCCCTTCTCAAGAATTAAATCGATTTCAGACCCGGAGGAAGTACGATAGAAGGATGCCTTCCAATTCGCCAAAAGAGAAAGAATATTCTCTATGACCAACCCCTCCCAGGAAGGACCATAAACAGGATGGCCGAGCAGATCATTGTGGTTTTCAATACCCAAAAGCGCATGCAGTATCCCGCTGTCCCGGATATATATCTTTGGCGACTTAATCAGCCTCTTTTTCAGATTGGGTTCATAGGGCCGAAGAACCCTCAGCACAAAAGACTGTTCCAACATATCGATGTAAGACCTTACCGTATGATGGCTTACTCCCATGGACTCCCCCAATTGCGAGCTGTTCAGAAGTTGCCCATGCAAGTGAGCGCATATTCTCCAGAAGCGCTCAAGAGTTTTGGCAGGGGTTCGGAACCCGAGCTGCGGGATGTCCCGGTCAAGAAATGTTCTGATAAAATCCAGACGCCACTCGATGCTTTCCCTCTCATCCCGCGCAAGGTAGCTTCTTGGAAAACCCCCTCTTAACCAGAGTCTTCTGAGCGCCTTTGAATGATCATCCTCAGGAACTTCTTTCAAAACGAAAGGAGTCAGCTCAAAATAGGATATCCTTCCCGCCAGTGTCTCAGAACTCTGTTTCATCAGATCAGGCGATGCAGATCCGAGGATGATAAACTGTCCATTCCTTCTATTTTCATCGATGACGCTTCTTAACACGGAAAGTAGCTCAGGAACCCTTTGAATTTCATCAAGGCAGATCAGCTTATCGCTATTCAGGCTGAAGAAGGCCTCAGGATCCCTTAGTTTACTGACATCCGATGGCCGCTCAAGATCTAAATAGACCGCCCCACCGATTTCAGAAATAATGGCCTTAGCGAGCGTGGATTTCCCGCATTGCCTTGGACCGAGGATAACGACCCCGGGCAAATTCTCCAATTTACGTTCGATATCGGCTGTAATGATTCGCTTAATATAAGCTTGCATATTGGAATTATACCTTCCAATTTACAATGTGTCAAGTTTCCACTCTATTTTTGAAATCCCTGCCCCGTCCTCGATCCGAACAAGGATCAAAGAAACGAAGAGATGAGCGATGGGAAGAAGCAGCACGAGAATGAAGATAGGAGATGCACCCCTTTAAAGACTGGGCCGCTGCGCCCCCTAAACCACTGGGGCCACTTCGTGGGGTGGGGGACACCAGGAATGAGAAAAGAAGACACGGAGAATCGGAGACACGGAGATCAAGAGACAAATAACGAAACGGGGAAACGGAGATGGGGAGACATCTCGATTGCGGAATGCGGAGTGCGCCTGCCTACCGGCGGACAGGCCTGCCTGCCGCTAGGCAGGGGATGCGGAAACCAAGGAAGTCAAGAAAATAAGGATCACGGAAAACAAGGTCCGGTGTAAGCTTGTCTTCCTCCCGTAATTTAATGAGATCTTGTTTGGCCAACTCCACCGGTTTCTTAGAAAGGGCAGTTCGTTCGAAGAGCATGCCGGAGATCTTTTGACGCAGGGTTCGGACACTCCATCGTTCAATGCGGCACATCTCGGCATAGAAGTCACGTTTGAGATCGTCATCCAGAGGAATGATGGCAACGAAATGACTCCACCCCAATTGTCGTGACAGTGTCACGACAATTTCCTCTTCCGGGAATGCTTCCGTAAATTGAACCACCGCTAGCGCGGTGGGGGACACGGTAATGAAGCGAAGACGAACCGGTGATGGGATGACACGGCGAAGCGGCGAAAGGACCAAGGAGACGGGGAGATAATGAACTATTTCAAATTTTAGATTGCAGATTTCAAATTGGAAAAAGTCAATTAAGTGACGGAGGGATTGCGGAATGGGTAGAGAAAAGAAGAACACCAAGACGCAACGACGCGCCCCTCGGATGATGAAGAAAGAATGAGGAGATAAGGAGATCAGGTGATGAGGAGATTTCAAGGGCGGAATTCGGAATGCACCCGCGCACCCTGGGAGGCTTCGGCGAGCGCCGATTGCCCCGGCTAACTAAGCCAGCGTTCAACGGGCGTTTTCAGGAATTCTCCCACCGGAATTCCATTCTCTCCGACCAAAAGTTGACGTTTTACACGAAAGGCTCTTGAGAAGGCTTCCATCCCGAGAAAACGTTCTCTTCTTCGCCCGCTTTTTACCTCGATGGCGGCAACATCATTCCCCGCCCGCAGGACGAAATCCACTTCCTGATTTCTTTCAAGCCAGTAAAATACTTCGATGTTCCTTCCCCTGGTACTGTTGACAAGATGGGCTCCTACCGCTGATTCGACCAGCCTTCCCCAATGGTCACGATCCTGTTGAGCGGCCTCGAAGGAAAGAGGGGAGGATGCAGATATCAAGGCGGTGTTTAAAACCTGGATCTTGGGGCTCGATGATCGTTGTTTCACCCGTTTTCCAAAAAACTTTGACAATCCTGAGATCAAACCCGCTCCATTGAGCAGATCGAGGTAGTGCGCCAGGGTGGTCGTATTCCCGGCGTCGTGCAGCTGTCCAAGCATTTTTTGATACGAGAGCACCTGCCCTGAGTAATCGCAGCACAACTGAAACAATCGTCGAAGAAGCGCAGGTTTATCGACACGGGTCAGGAGGAGAATATCCCGCGAAATCGTCGTCTCAATGAGCGAATCGATGATATACCTGGCCCAACGTTCGTGTTCATCGATGAGCCCGGCTGCGCCTGGATAGCCCCCATACAAAATATATTGTTCCAAATTCCAGCCGAAAGCATCCCTCATCTCAGCATAAGACCAGTGGGTCACAGGAATGATTTCAAAGCGTCCGGCCAAACTTTCCGTTAATCCTCTCTGGACGAGGAGTGGCGAGGACCCGAGAAGGACTACCTTCAGGGGGAGACCTGACCGGGCATCCTCATCCCAATGGCGTTTGATGATTTCAGACCAATCTGAAAGTTTTTGAGTTTCGTCGAGGATCAGGAGGGCGCCTTTCTTCCTATTCTTCTCATTCATTTTTAGACGGGCGATTTCCCACTGCTGGCCCAACCAGGAACGATCCCGTAACGTGGGCTCATCAGCTGTGGCGAAGTGAACGGGAAGAGAGACCGCTTCCATCAATTGACGAGCCAGGGTGGTTTTCCCCACCTGCCTTGGTCCCGCCAGAACCTGGATGAACCGCCTGGGCTCTTGAATGCGCTTTAGCAAAACATGAAAAATTGCTCGCTTGTACAAAATCGCCTCCCGCCATATAACGAATTACTCAATGTACTGAGTATTATTACTCAACAGCATTAGCAAATCAAGCTCAAAGATAAGAAGAGGACAAAAAGGCAAGAAGAGAGGAGGATGGAATAAAGATGGACACAGGGAAACGCCCTTGAGAGACTGGGGCCGCTAGCGCGGTGGGAGACACGGTAATAAAAACATGAGGGGGTGAGGAGATGGGGAGTTTGGGTGAACATGAGAACCTTATTGAGATATTTGGGTAAAACTGGTAAAGTATATACGGAATAACGACGATGATGATTTCAAAGAGCAAAAAAGGAGGTTATGAAAATGAAGGTATCTACCAAAAAGGTCTCTGATATGACGGTTGATGAACTCAAGTCCGTCATTCACGAGGTGATAGCCGAAGACATGGGGGCCTGGCGGGAGACATTCGAAATTATGGCTGACAAGAAATTGATGAAGCAAATCAAACAGGCCGATTTGGATTGGGCATCAGGCGCCAAAGACTCTTACGTCTCATGGGATGACCTGAAAAATGTATAAAGTAATCCTTCACAAGAATGCTGCGAAATATTACAGAAACGCTGACAAGAAGCTGCAAGGTAGGATCAATACAGCCGTTGATATCATTTTGGAGAATCCCCGTTACCATGTGCATATTAAGAAATTGGAAGGTGAGCTCAAGGATATGGATCGCTACAGGCTCGGTAACCTGAGGATTCTTTATGAGGTTCATGAGGATATAAAGAGCATCCGGATAAAGGCTATAGAGGCAAGGGGGTCTGTTTACAGGTAATTTCGACGAGTCAATTCTGATGCACCCGTCATTGAATTCTTCCGCCTATCTTCCCCTCCTTCTCAGAAATCTGAAAACTTGAACCAGTTTCTTGATACCCTGAAAAAAGCGGCTTGAATTTTGAACTGTGGGTTTTAGATTTTGTTGGCGACGTTGAGGGTTATGGTTTGACCCACTGCGATGCTTGAAGATTTGAGATTATTAATACGTTTTAGTGTCTCAACATCCGTATTAAATTTCTGGGCTATAAGCCAGAGGGTATCCCCCTTCTTTACCGTGTAGGTGTCAGCTGATTTTGAGGCGCAGATCTCGCCGCCGCTTAAAGGTACCTGAAGCCTTCGACCTGTCTGGAGGGACTCCCCATTCCTGATATTGTTTGCCTTCGATATTGCCGCAACGGTTGTCTTGTATCTTTTCGCTATGGAGTACAGGGTCTCGCCTTTACTGACCCGATGATAGGCATGACTCGCAAGAATTGTCCTGATATGTGACCACTCGGGTATGCTGTCAAGACTTGCAAGCAACGCTTGCGATGTTGCAGGTGGGGTCCTGAGAGAATACGAGGTGGGGGGTGTGACCTTCAGCCGGAGCTCGGGGTTAAGATCGGACAGATGAGCTTCTGAAATCCCTAATTCCTTTGCGATGGCGTCTAATCTTACCTGCTTCTCTATGGGTACTACCTCAAAGGAAAGAGGCTCTTCCGTCTCCCCTAAATCAAAGCCATATTGTTCCGGCTCCTTAATGATATGAAGCGTTGCCAGAAATCTTGGCACGTAACGGGCAGTCTCGCGAGGAAGCCCTTCATAGAGGTCCCAGAAATTATCCAGGTAGTTTATCTTCTGTCCCCTGATCACTCTGAGGACATTTCCCTCACCACTGTTATAGGCTGCGAGGACGGTTGTCCAGTCGCCAAACATCCGATGGAGCTCCTGAAAATAGGCAATGGCAGCCTTTGTTGATTTTTCAGGATCAAGCCTCTCGTCGATCCAGTCGTCCCTCTTCAGTCCAAACTTATATCCCGTGGATGGGATAAACTGCCACAGCCCAAGGGCCCTCGCAGGGGAAAGCGCTCTTTCACTAAATCCACTCTCAACAATGGGCAGCCATGCAAGTTCTTCAGGAAGCCCTGCTTCGTTCAATTCTTTCACAATTTTATGAATGTATTTCCCCGATCGTTTATAGGAGTTTATAAAGAAGTTTCTTTCCACGGTCTGAAATTGTTTGATCTCGTATTCCACATGCTCATTCATTTTTAAAGGAATGGCCTTATGATTTCCGTTGACCGCAGTATATCTTGATGCATAGATCTCGATTAACCTCCTTGAGATCAGGATTCTCAAATCCTCTTTCTGCTGGATCATTCCAGGGTCACTTTCACTGTTCACATTGAGGATGAATGAGTACGCCTCGTCAAGAGCATTGATGGCCTCTTCAATCTCACCACGTGACCAGAGTTCCTGAGAGGACTGATAAAAATCAAGTGCCGTATCAAGGGGGTTCTCTTTCTTGTCGCCATTACCTTCTTCTACTTTGACCCCTTCCCCGTCTTTTGCCTTGGCAAGGGCATTCATCGTTTTAATGTTGGGGAATTTTTCCTTCGAGGGTATTAAATCTCTTTCTGAGTCGGATGTCTTTTTAGGGGATTTGTCTGAGCGGGCCTTATCGCTTTCCTCTGCAGGGGCTTCTACCGCGGCAACCGCTTCAACAGAAGGCTTTTCCTTTGGTATCTTGTCATGATTGCCGGCAACATGGGGGTTTGGTGCCGTGGCGCAGCCAAAGAAATGGATAAACAATATCAGATAAGAAAACTTACACCATCGTTTCATCCGAAAATACCCTCCATCTGTCATTCCGAACAAAAGTAGAGTTATAAGAAGATAACGAAGCTTGAACTCTAACCCTGATTCGTCAATATTACCAGCAAAATATATGCCAGAAAGAATGATAACGGTTTGTCATTTTTCTTCACTGATTACAAGCAATTAGGCTCGGGGTGTTAATTTTTCAAAAAATTTGAGAATTGTGATCGTTGATCACATTTTGACCAGGTCCCGCAAGAATGGTCCTCATTCTTCCGCATCCAGGGACACCGGGCAGTATTGGCCTTCTCCCAAGTCTTAGGATCCCCTCCACCCTATGATAAGCTAATCGGAGACCTTTCCGGAGCTTATTCACGTCGCATCAATATCCAACACCGTCTCGTAAAATACCGTCCTTTTCTTCATCAATTACAATGTTCACCCCATTTCCATCGGACATTATTCTTGGTACTCATAACTTATAGTGGCCATCCAAGGAGGTGATTTGTATGGTAAAGGAAAAGAGCATGGATGAAGTGAAGAACATGGTGAATCAGCTCATTAAAACCGAAGAGGAAGTGGTTGATTTAACAGAGAAGGCGATCGAGAAGGCGGAAAATGCAGCAATCAAATATCTGCTCCAGGGGATTCAGCATGATTCACGCAAACATGCCGATTTCGGCCGGGCAGCTCTGGAGATTCTCGAATTCAAGACAATTGTCGGGACAAAGGAGAGAAAAGAGGTCTGGGATTTATTGAAAAAACATAGCGATATGGAGAAAAAACACAGGGAATTTGTTGCTCAGATTAAATATCTCACAAAGACTCCCGCACTTCGATATATCTTCGAGCAGATATGGGAGGATGAGAAGAAGCACCACATGATTCTTGAAACTCTGATGACGAAGCGATTCGAGAAAGACCCGGAAGCCGAGTGGGGGTTCTTATTAGGCTATTAAAACTGGGGGTTAGGGTTTCAATAATTTGTCGAGGATGAGGATATCGACTTCTTTGACCCGCTCAAATATCTTATCGTTAGTCAAGAAAGCAGTGGCTCCGTAAAGAATGGCCGTGGCAAGCTGAATCGCATCCGGCGCTTTGATTCGTTCTGCTGACCGCACATCTGAAGCTTTTCGGGCTACGTCTAATCCCATCTCGTAGAAGGTTAGGTTGGGGAAAGTAGTCAGAAAGTATTCGTAATCCAGGGCAACCTGCAGTAGGCCTTCTGTTTTAGGTTTAGCAAGGATCTCCATCAGTGTCAGATAGGATGTGACTCCCTTGTTCATTCCGTTTTCCAAAGCGTTGAAGACGATTTCAGTAAGGGGAGAATAGCGAGGATGATCCTCAAGGTGATAGATAAAGAGTGAGGTGTCTAATCCGATGACCGTGTGATTTTTGAGGAAATCCTTCAGCGCTTTCATTTTTCTTCCCAGGCTTTCCTCTCTTTTCTAATATACTCTGTAGCATCCAATCCTTCCCAGACATCCTTATGGAGCCCACGCAGATGTTTCGTATAGCTTTTCGGTTTCGGCTTCAGAATGAGGCTATCTTTTTCCACATCAAGGATCAAATGATCCCCCGGACCGATGGCCAACTTCTTACGGGCCGCTTTCGGGATAGCAATCTGGTTTTTGCTGCTTAGAGTGACTACCGCTTTCATAGAATTCCCCCTTTTAAGAATATCTACTCCCATTTTATCATAAAGTAAAACAAAAATCAATATGGTTTTACTTTTATTAGAGCGAGATACCTTTATCGCGGAGACTGCTATTTGAAAGATGGAGTTTTCTGGTGGAACAGGGTCCCGCTCACGGGGAAGTTACCCTCATCCATGAAGAGCCGACCCACCGGTCCCGTTGCGTCTGCCGACACGAGCAGGCCATGAAAATGGGGAAATGGCAGTGATCATCCTGCACGTGCGCTGATACAGCGGTGCGATATTGGCCTGGGCCGGGTGTGGAGTGAGAAGTTGAGGCAGTCCGTCAACCCGAAGACGGGCCACGACCGTTTACGGGCTCTTTTTTGACAACTGAACTCCTCCATCGCCGATGTTTTCTTTTGGAATTTCGAGGAGGATAATATGAACCCGGTCCGCCGGAATCTCAAGGGCCTCGACGATAGCATCCGTCACTTTCTTAATCAATCGCTCCTTCTTCTCCGGCGGCCTTCCCGCAATCATACTGATGTGAACAATAGGCATGGGCAACTCCTTTCCGATTATAGAATTGCGACGGGTTTATTGAACCAACCTGTCCGCCCTTTTCAATAGCTCAGGAGAGATAATCGCGCCTTGCGCCCGAGCGGCTTTCTCGTTGATCAGAAGAATCAATTTTTCTCCAGAATCCCAGGGAATATCCCCGGGCTTTTCCCCCTTTAGGATCCGAACCGCTTTCTTCCCCGCAGAATGCCCGATTTGAAAATAATCCCATCCGTAAGCGGCGATGGCACCCAGGGTGACACACTTCAGATCACCCCCAAAGAGCGGGATTTTCATTTGATTACAGACCTTCACAATCGATTCGAACGAAGACAAGGCGATGTGATCGTAGGTGATGTAAATGGTCTGAACTTTTCCGACGAGAAATTGGGCGGCGGGCAGGGTCTCGGTATCCTGAGAGATATTCACTTCGATCAGTTCCATGTTCAGCTTCTTCGCGGCCTGCCGCATCTCTTTGATGTAAATGAGGGTCCGGGGATCTCCCGCGTTATAGATCGTTCCCCATTTTTTTGCCTTGGGGATGAATTGGGCATACATCTCAAGCTGCAGGGGCACAGGCCATCGGTCGCTCACGCCCGTGACATTGGTTCCGGTTTTTGTCCCCAGGGGCCTTTTTCTCGGGATGAGTCCCGCATAGACGGGCTCCGTCACGGAGGAGAAGACAATAGGAACATCTTTAATGATTTTCATCACCGCCCGTGAAGAAGGGGTACCGATACTGTGGATCAGAGCCACATCAGAATTCATGAACCTCTCGGCGATCGTCTGAGTGCGATTCACGTCTCCCCGTGCATTTTGTCGATCATAAGTAATATGGGTGCCCTCTTTGAACCCGGCTTCGGCCAGGGCCTTCTCAAACCCCTTGGCATCCGCATCGAAGTCCGGATAGGAAGCGGTCTGGCTGACGCCGATTTTAGGGAGGATCTTTTTAGGTATTTTCCCCTGGGCAAGGGAGACGGCCGGGGAAATGACGATGAGCAGGATTGACACAGAGCGCAGTTTTTTCGACGTCATGAAATTCATTTTCCGATGCTTCAAAGATATCGCTCAACTCATAACCCTGCCGATCGGGAATTTCTCTTCGCTATGGCTTAACCGAGGTTAGCAAAAAATACCACCTTTTCATCCACCTGTCAATTTTGATAAAGCGCATGGAGCATCCTCCTACGTCCCCCGTTGCGGGAGGACACCTCCTCTAATCTCCTCTCTCCTCGGCGGAGAGGACAAAGGTGAGGGGGATGCCAGGTACACCGCCTTGAAGATCGTTTTGAATTGCGGTAAGTTAATCGAGATGAATCGTCTTTATCTATTGCTTCCCATCGGAATTATCGCGGTCTCAACCGCGTCGATTTTTATCAAGCTTTGTGATGCGCCGGCGTTGATCATTGCGACCTACAGGATGGCGCTCGCCTCCCTGTTGTTGATGCCTTTCGCTTGCTATGAAAAGACATGGAGTGGATGGGGAAGAAACGAATTGGGCTGGTCTCTTCTCTCCGGCCTCTTCCTGAGCCTCCACTTTGCCTTCTGGATAGCCTCTTTGAAGTATACTTCGGTGGCCAGTTCCGTCGTCCTGGTCACCACCCATCCCATCTTTGTCGGCATAGGAGGGTGGCTCCTCCTAAGGGAAAGACTCGGCCTGAACTTAATCGTCGGAATTGCTCTCTCCGTTTTGGGGAGCGGATTGATCAGTTTTGGGGATGGGAGCCTTTCTAAAGAAGCTCTGCTGGGGGACGGGCTTGCCCTTCTGGGAGCCATGGCTGCATCAGGATACCTGCTGGTGGGAAGAAAAATGAGAAAAGATCGGAATCTGATTTCTTATATCTTCCCGGTCTATTCAACCGCCGGATTGATCTTGATTCTCCTGAGCCTTATTTTTCAAAAACCTTTTTTCGGATATTCGTCGTCTACCTATTTCTATCTCCTTCTCCTCGCTCTCGTCCCTCAATTGATCGGCCACACGACGTTCAACTGGGCCCTGAAATATCTTCCGGCGTCTATGGTGGCCGTCACCATATTGGGTGAACCCATCGGGTCAACAATCTTAGCCCGCTTGATCTTGGGAGAAGGACTGACCGTTTGGAAGATTCTCGGGGGAATTTCGATCTTCTCCGGAATTCTGATTGCCCTTCGGAAAAAGGCTTCAAAGGACAAGAAAGTTTGATAAAATGGTATGATCGTAAAATAGGTGAATTCAGTAAGGGACGAGAGGAGAGCTGAATTCTCAGAAGGGGAAGGATCTCGCGATGAAGATAACTGTACTCAACGGAAGCCCCAAGGGGGACTCCAGCGTTACCCTGCAGTATGTCCATTTCATGCAGAAAAAGTTTCCTCAACATGAACTGAAGATCTTCAACATTGCGGCCCAGATCAAAAGGATCGAAAAAGACGAAAAGGCATTCCAAGAGGTGATCGACGAAGTGGGGTCTTCAGAAGGGGTGCTCTGGGCTTTCCCCCTCTACTATCTTCTCGTCTCCTCCCAATATAAGCGGTTCATCGAGCTCCTATGGGAGAAAGAGGCAGTAGATGTTTTCAAAGACAAGTATACCGCCGTGCTGTCCACCTCCATTCATTTCTTCGACCACACGGCCCACAATTACATGAATGCGATCTGCGACGATCTTGAGATGAAATATCTGGGCTTTTTCTCAGCCGCGATGGATGATTTCCTGAGTCGAAAGGGCAGAGAAAGATTGACCCTTTTTGCTTCCGAATTCTTCGATGGGATTCAAAACCACATTCCCACGTCAAAGAAATTTTCACCCATCCTTTATCGGACTTTCGATTACCTTCAAGGCCCTGTGGGGCACAAGATCAGCACCCAGGGGAGAAAGGTGTTGGTCCTCTCCGATCTGAAGGACCCTCATACCAATTTAGGCAAGATGATCGAACGATTTAAAAATTCATTTATGGGTGAGGTGAATGTGACCAACCTCCATCAACTTGACATCCAAGGGGGGTGCCTAGGCTGTATTCAATGCGGTTATGATTATCAATGTGCCTACGGGAATCAAGACGAGTATGTTCAATTCTACAGAGATCGGGTGAAAAGCGCGGATATCCTTATTTTCGCGGGGACGATCCAGGACAGGTATCTATCCTCCAGATGGAAAATGTTCTTTGACAGAAGCTTCTTTAATACCCATACGCCTTCCTTAACGGGGAAACAGGTCGGATTCATCCTTTCCGGCCCTTTAAGGCAAATTCCCAACCTCCGGCAGATCCTGGAAGCTTATACAGAATGGCAGCAGGCCAATCTCGTCGATATGATCACTGACGAAGAGGAGGACTCGATGCTGTTAGATACGCGGCTTCAGCATCTGGCCGAACAGGCCGTTCGTCTTGCCGAGAAGAACTATATCAAACCCAAGACGTTTCTCAGTGTCGCCGGGATGAAGATTTTCAGGGACGACGTCTGGGGAAAACTGCGGTTTCCCTTCCAGGCAGACCATCGCTTCTACAAAGCACATCATCTCTACGACTTTCCTCAGCGAGATTGCAAGTCCCGTCTCAGGAACGCTATCTTAATCCTTCTCACCAGAATACCTTCGATGAGAAAAGAAATCTACCGTAAGAGAATAAAGGAGGAGATGTTAAAGCCGTTTCAAAAGGTTTTGGAAAAGGAAGAATAAAACTACGGAAAAAATGGTAACCCAACTCTGTTATTCTGTGTTTCCAAGAACCGCTGGGTCGGATCAGAAACCTCATTCCTGCTCGGACAGGTCCGAGGTATCTCCCAGGAGCCCAAGTATGAGGAATGCTGATTGTCCTGCAAGAAGGCTTTTTGTTTGGCAGTGTCCCTTCGACTTTACTCAGGGCCTTGCGCTTGTCGAAAGGCTCCCTGCCAAACAAAAAATGTGTCCTCCGCGCTCTCCGCGGCTCTGCGGTGAGATTCTATTTTGTAGTTAACTCTTAGGGGGTGAATGAAATGATGAAATTCGTCGTCCATGAACACCATGCAACTCGCCTCCATTATGATTTCCGGCTGGAGATTGCCGGCGTCCTCAAATCATGGGCCATTCCAAAAGGACCTTCTATGAACCCCTCGGATAAACGGCTCGCTGTCATGGTCGATGACCACCCGCTTGAGTACGGTGAGTTTGAAGGAATCATCCCCGAAGGACAATATGGGGCCGGACCGGTCCTCATCTGGGATTCGGGCGAGTTTCAACCGGAGGGAGATTCCGAATCGGCCGTCGAAAAAGGAAAGCTGAGTTTCACGTTGAAAGGGAAGAAACTTAAGGGCAACTTCTCTCTCGTCTTGATGAAAGGGAGAGGGAGTGGAAAGGATTGGCTTCTCATAAAGGGGCAGGATTCTTTTGCCAAGAGAGACTGGGAGATCGAACAGGAGCTGACCCCGGCGAAGAAGAAGAAACTGACTGAAAAGAATCCACCCTGTCAAACAAGTTAACCTCTCCCTATGGGGGAAATCCTAAACTCGAAACCCTAAACTCTAAACAAACTCAAATGTCCCTGCCTACCGGCAGGCAGGCAAAGCACAAACTCAAAACCGCGCGATTTAGAAATATTTCGCTTAATCATTGAGGAATTAGAATTACCTTTTGAGTGTTATATTTTGGGTTTGTTTAGGATTTAGCGTTTAGAGTTTAAACAATTTCGGATTTCGAATTTTAGAAGGTCTCTCAGTTAGCATTGAAACAGGGACAGTTGGTTCGTGGTCCTCTTGCCGGTGGCGTTCCTTGCCCTCCCCGAACCGCAGAGGTCTCCTTTCACGTCTGGATTCTTACACTGGCAAACCGAGACAGTGATCCCCAACCCTTCTCCAATTTTCTTCATCCGCTGATAGCCCTTCTCGCGGAGAGTTTTTGGAAGGAGTTTTGTCTTCGTGGAAGAGCCGATCGCCTTCCACTCCCGGGCCTTGAAACAGGATTCAATCACTTTTCGATGAAGAGGAGAGAGCTCTGTCATCAGTTGCCTCTCAATGGCAGGCCGAAGATGGAGATAGCTGAGCGTCACCCTCTTCACCCCTG